>ERZ1034855.64-NODE-64-length-58201-cov-51.574468_pt1 | contig 58201 bp, 98 predicted proteins | sample MGYA00520699_ERZ1034855 | MGnify/ENA primary metagenome ERZ1034855 (study PRJEB33766, sample SAMN09781730) | gut metagenome | biome: gut microbiome | host: Homo sapiens | place: Madagascar | study: EMG produced TPA metagenomics assembly of the PRJNA485056 data set...
CTCCTTGCATCGCGGCCCTCCTAAAAAAATCTCCGGCGGGATATTTTTGAAATGGGCTATTGATATTTTGGAGTATCCATTATTTAAAGGGGCGTGGTTTTCCAGATAGATAAGGCTTTTGGGCGGGCCTTAATAACTATCATCTTGTAAATGCTGCTTTTCTCCTTTCATCAGTAATGCTGTGTTTCTTCATATCACACCTCCTTTCATCATATTTCCATTACCCACGCCTCTCTAAATGATGGATATTCTCATAGAAAAGTTACTATAAACTAGTCAAAAGGAGGTGAGAAGGTGTGACCAAGCAAAAGAAACAAACAGAAACTCAAACAAAAATGCGCCCTGCTTTGACACCAGAAGCCAGAGAGAATCAATTAATCTCTCTGGCTGTTGATTTAGTTGAAGAGCGTTTGAGAAATGGTACAGCATCTTCTCAAGAAACTACACATTTTCTAAAACTTGCAAGTACAAAAGCAAGATTGGAAAAAGAGATTCTGGAAAAGCAGAAAGATTTGATAGAAGCAAAGACTGAAAACTACAAATCTAATAATGATCTCAAGCAACTCTATACAGAAGCTCTCAACGCGTTCCGAATTTATAACGGATCAGTAGAAACAGAAATAGATGACGAATATTAGAACATATTCAGAGTTATTAACTCTGAAAACATTTGAAGAGCGGTTTGAGTATTTACGAGTTGACGGAATTGTTGGAGAGGAAACCTTCGGTTCCAGACGCTATATAAATCAAAAGTACTATACTTCAAATGAATACAAAAGATTACGGAGAATTATATTACTAAGAGATAATGGATTTGATTTAGGTGTTGAAGATCATCCGATAAATGGAATGATAATCATTCATCATATGAATCCGATAACTATCGAAGACATACTCAATCATTCTCCGCTTGCGTGGAATCCAGAATACTTGATTTCTGTTTCAGCACTTACTCATAAGGCAATACACTTTAGCGACATTGAGCTTCTGCCGAAACCTGTTATTGAAAGAAAACCAAATGACACTTGTCCATGGAGGAGATGATACTTATGGAATCTGAATCGGACAGCATATTAATAAGCACAAAGAAAATGGCCGGGATCGATAAGAGCTATGAAGTATTTGATCTCGATATTATCACTTACATAAATGCAGTATTCATGATACTAAATCAACTTGGAGTTGGTACAAAATCTGTATTTAGTATAAACGACTCAACAGCAACTTGGAGTGAATTTGAAGAGGGGAATTCTGACATAAAAGCCTGCCGGGCCTATATGGCGCAGAAAGTTCGATTGAAGTTCGACCCTCCAACAAGTGCAACTATAAAACAGGCACTTCAGGAAAGTATCGATGAACTCGAATGGCGCTTAGTTCACCAAGTTGAAATAAATCGACATTTGGGGGAAGCATAATATGGAATATGATTTAATTCATAGCGGCATCCTCGGCATGAAATGGGGGATTCGACGATACCAGTATGCAGATGGTTCTCTTACCCCAGAAGGACGGAAACGCTATGGGGCAAAAGAGGAAAAGATTAGTAAATCCGAACAGAAACGATCTGTAAAAGAAGAAAAGAAGCGGGTCGAAAACGAAGCCCGAGTTCGTAAAGCTCAAAACGATGCCAATGCAAAAAGAGATCCGCGTGAGATGAGTGATGCTGAGCTTCAGGCGCTTGTCAATAGGCTTAGAAATGAACAGACCTATTTGCAGATGACCGGGCAGCAGCAGACAAAAGGAGAAGCATGGTATGTTTCATTCCTAACGAAAGTTGGTCAGCAGACATTAAACACTGTTGCCAATAAGACTGGAGAAGCAATCGGCAAAAAAATAACGAATGCTTTATTCGGCGAGGATGAAAAAGATAAGAAGAAAAAATAAATAAGGTGGTAATATGTCACTTTCAAATACTGCAACTCCGAAGTATTACGGCGAGTTTAGAGATGCAGTAATACGAGGTGAGATACCGGTAAATGAATGGATCGGTCTTGAAATGAACCGCATTGACAATTTAATTGCCGATCCAAATGTTTATTACGATGATCAGGCCATAAACGGTTTCATAAGGTACTGCGAAGATGAGCTTACTTTGACCGATGGTTCTGATCTTAATTTATTGGATTCTTTTAAGCTTTGGTCGGAGCAAATATTCGGATGGTACGAGTTTGTCGAGCGTTCCGTTTATGTTCCCGGGAAAGATGGGCGGCCCGGACGATATGTCCGAAAGAACATCAAGAAGAGGCTTATAAATAAACAGTACCTTATAGTTGCGAGAGGTGCTGCGAAATCCATGTATGGTTCATGCATACAGAGTTTCTTCCTGAACGTTGACAGCTCAACCACTCATCAAATCACGACAGCGCCAACCATGAAACAGGCCAATGAGATACTATCTCCTATTCAAACGGCAATAGTCAGATCCAGAGGGCCGCTGTTTAAGTTTCTTACTGAGGGTTCTCTCCAAAACACCACAGGCTCAAAAGCCAATAGAGTCAAACTGGCTTCGACAAAAAAGGGCGTTGAAAATTTCCTGACAGGTTCTCTTCTTGAGATAAGACCTATGAGCATAAACAAACTTCAGGGTCTCAGATGTAAGGTTGCAACGGTTGATGAATGGCTTTCCGGAGATATAAGAGAAGACCCGATAGGTGCAATTGAGCAGGGTGCTTCTAAGGTAGACGACTATCTTATAGTTGCGATGAGTTCAGAAGGAACCGTTCGCAATGGAAGCGGCGACACAATCAAAATGGAATTGATGGACATTCTAAAAGGGGATTACATCAATAAACATGTTTCGATCTGGTATTACCGCCTTGACAATCTTGAAGAAGTCGCAAAACCTGAAATGTGGCTGAAAGCCAATCCGAATATAGGAAAAACGGTTTCTTATGAAACTTATCAGCTAGATGTAGAAAGAGCAGAAAAAGCCCCAGCAGCGCGAAATGATATTCTGGCAAAAAGATTTGGAATACCGATGGAAGGCTATACATATTACTTTACTTATGAAGAGACAATTCCGCATAAGAAACGTGATTATTGGAATATGCCTTGTGCCCTCGGCGTCGATCTTTCTCAGGGAGATGACTTTTGTGCTTTTACATTTATGTTTCCTTTACCGAATGGCGCTTTTGGAATAAAAGTAAGAAGTTATATTACATCATTGACTTTAATGCGTCTACCGATGGCAATGCGAGTCAAATATGATGAATTTCTTCAAGAGGGAAGTTTGGTCGTTCTTGATGGAACCGTACTTGACATGGAAGAAGTTTATGACGACCTCGACCGGTTTATCATAAAAAGCGAATACGATGTCAGGTGCGTCGGATATGACCCTTATAATGCAAAGGTCTTCATAGAAAAGTGGGCTACCGACAATGGTGAGTTTGGACTTGAAAAGGTAATTCAGGGTGCAAAGACTGAAACCGTTCCTTTGGGGGAGCTGAAAAAGCTTTCAGAGGAGCGGCTTTTATTATTCGACGAAGAATTAATGAGCTTTACTATGGGGAACTGCATAACACTTGAAGATACAAACGGAAACAGGAAATTATATAAAAAGCGTTATGAGCACAAGATAGATAATGTATCCGCTTTAATGGACGCATATGTATCATATAAGGTGAATAAAGATGCTTTTGAATGAAATGTTGAACGAAGTCTTAAGAGAAAATTTTTTGAAGAGACTAAATACTGATACAGATCAAGGAGAAATAATTCAAAATGCCAGAAAGTTTTGGTTCCCGGCTTAAAAATGCTTGGAACGCCTTTATGAATCGTGATCCTCCTTTGTGGAATGAATATGGCGCAGGTTATTCGTACAGACCCGATAAGCTGAAATATTCATATGGAAATGACAAAACTATTATTTCGGCAATTTGCAATAAAATTGCACTTGACTGCGCATCCGTGGATATAATGCATGTTCAATTGGATGAAAATAATAGATATTTGTCCGAAATGCCGTCAGGTCTTAATCGATGTCTGACCCTATCCGCGAATAAGGATCAAACCTCACGTGCTTTTAGACTCGATCTTTACAGTTCATTGTTCGATGAAGGCTGCATATGCGTAGTGCCGGTTGATACGACAGTAAATCCCAATAATACTGAATCTTTTGACATATTGACAATGAGAGTCGGAAAAATTACTCAGTGGTATCCTGACCACGTTAGAGTGAAGCTTTATAATGACAAACTTGGATTGTTTCAAGAGACAACATTGGAGAAATCTGTTGTATGTATAATAGAGAATCCGCTCTATTCAATAATGAATGAGCCGAATTCAGTAGTACAGAGACTTAAAAGAAAATTAAGCCTTTTGGACATTGCCGACGAACAGACTACATCTGGTCGATTGGACATGATAATCCAGCTTCCCTATGTTATAAAGACTGAGGCACGCAGAAAAGAAGCCGAAAAACGCAGAGAGGAAATCGAAAATCAATTAACTAATTCGAGATATGGCATTGCTTATGCTGACGGAACTGAAAGAATAATTCAGCTTAATCGTCCGGTTGAAAACAATCTGATGACTCAGATCGAGTATTTGACGAATCAGGTTTACACGCAGCTCGGCATGACCCCAGAAATCATGAACGGAACTGCTGACGATAAAACCATGCAGGCCTACTATTCCCGAATTATTGAGCCTATCGTATCGACGGTTGTTGATGAAATGAGGCGAAAATGGATATCAAAGACAGCAAGAACGCAGAGAAAGTCGATAGTTTTCTTTAGAGATCCGCTTAAGCTTGTTCCGACAACTGCTATTGCTGATATGGCAGATAAACTTACAAGAAATGAAATAATGTCTTCAAATGAAATCCGTCAGATAATCGGTCTTAAGCCCGTTTCAGATCCGAAGGCAGATGAGCTTAGAAATAAGAATCTGAATGCTGGAGATGGACAGGAATTCCCGTCAGTATCTACGAATAGTGAAGACAAAGAACCGAAGTCATTGAGTAAATAACTCAATGACATTTTTTTCGTTTTAAAGGAGAAAATTCAAAATGGGATTTAAATACGATTTCTCCGGATGGGCAACTAAGAATGATCTCTTATGCGCGGATGGAAGAACCATTCGTCACAACGCATTTAAGGACGACGACGGGAAGATAGTTCCGCTTATGTGGAACCACGACCATAGCGATCCGGATAATGTTCTCGGTCATGCTCTTCTGGTAAATAAACCCGATGGGGTTCGTATGTACGGCTCCTTCAATGACTCTAAACGAGGCAGACAGGCAAAGACACTTGTCAGTCATGGCGACATAAAAGCCGTATCTATCTGGGCGAACAAGCTTTCTCAGCGCGGCGGCGACGTTCTTCACGGCGTTATACGCGAGGTCAGTCTTGTTGTCGCAGGTGCCAATCCGGCTGCATATATCGACAATGTCATGGTTCATAGCGATGAAGCCGAGGATGCGGATGAGGCGATAATCTACACCGGCGAAGCTATTTCCCATTCCGCTGGGGAGATAAAGCTCGATGCAGATGAAGAAGTCATAGAGCATGCAGATGAAAAGTCCGAAACTGAGGAAACAAAGGAAACCAAAGAAACTAATGATTCTGACGATAAGAAAACCATCCGCGAAATTATTAACGGGCTTTCAGAGGTAGAAAAGAAGGCCGTGTATGCACTTATAGGCATGGCTGTGGAAGAAGCCTCTGGGGGCAAGAAAGATGAAAAAATAGAACATTCCGATAATGAGGAGGAAGAACTTATGCACAAAAATGTTTTCGAGCAGACCGATGAGCTGAAGCACGATGGTCTTTCTCGTGAAGATGTGGCAGCTATTTTTGCTGACGCGAAGAAGAGCAACAGCCTGAAGGACGTTTGCCTTGCACATGGCATTGAAGAGATAAAGTATCTCGCTCATGGAGATGCGGATTACGGCGTTGAGAACATCGGTTATCTGTTCCCGGAGGCAAGAACTCTTAATACTACGCCTGATTTTATTCAGCGTGATCAGACTTGGGTCGGCATTTTCATGAATGGCGTTCACAGATCCCCGTTCTCTCGTATCAAGAGCATTCATGCGAATATTACCGAGGACGAAGCCCGTGCAAAGGGTTATATCAAGGGTAATATGAAGAAAGAGGAAGTATTCCCTCTGCTCAAGCGTACCACCACTCCGACGACTGTCTATAAGAAGCAGAAGTTCGACCGCGATGATATTGTCGATATCACCGATTTTGACGCTGTTGGTTGGATCAAGGGCGAGATGCGTGTAATGCTGAATGAGGAAATTGCACGTGCAGGTCTCATTGGTGACGGCCGCAGCGCAGCGGACGATGACAAGATCAGCGAGCTTAATATCCGTCCTATCTGGACCGATGAAGACCTTTATTCTGTGAAGGTTCCCATCTCTGTGGAAACCAATGACACGAGCGATGATAAGGCAAAGAACTTTATCCGTGCTGTAATCAAGAATCGTCGCAAGTATAAGGGTTCCGGCAATCCGACTCTGTTCTGCACTGAGGAACTGCTTGACGACATGCTTCTCATCACTGATACCACCGGCCGCGACATTTACGACGATATCGATAAGCTGAAGAGAAAGCTTCGCGTGAAGGATATCATCACCGTTCCTGTCATGGACGACTGCACGCGCAGCGTAAGCGGCACCACGCACACTCTTGCCGGTATCCTTGTGAACCTGAACGATTACAACATTGGTGCTGACAAGGGTGGTGCTATCAATATGTTCGACGATTTCGACATCGACTTCAACCAGTTGAAGTATCTTATGGAGACCCGCTGCTCTGGTGCGCTCACGAAGCCCTACAGTGCACTTGTCATGGAATTCGTTCCTGCATCCTGAGTTAATAATTTATGGAGGACTGAAATATGACTATAGAAAAGCTTTACAATCAGGCAAAAGATGAGCATGTGGCAGCATATGTCGTTTACGGCAAGACCGGCAAGATCTATTACGATTCCGCCAATACCACTCAGGTTACTAAGGCCGACATGGAGGATGCTTTCCGCAAGGGGCGTCTGATGGTCAATGATGGAACCAATCTTCTGATAGCCATTTCCATGGCGAGTGGGAAGTGCAAGACGATTGGCATGGGTGCATCCGCAGTCGAGCTTACTGAGTGGGCTGCAAAGTGAGGGAATAATTCAAAATGGCAAAGTATTTCGGAAAAATCGGTTATCTGCTTACCGCTGAAAAAGAAGATGGTATTTATGAAGAACAAATCGCAGTGAGAAGTTATTACGGTGATGTTCTTAATTATTATATAAGACCATCCGAGAATTCAGATGGTTTGAACGATAATATACGAATCAATAATAAAATAAGTATAATTTCGGATTCCTTTGCCATCGAAAATCTCGGATACATGAAGTATATCGAATGGAAGGGAACCTACTGGAAAATTCGTTCCGTCGAGATAGAGTTTCCGAGGATAATACTGACATTGGGGGATCTTTATAATGAGCCGACGTAAAGAGCTTCATAAAATATTTACCAGTATAAATGGAGTCGAAAAGGTTTATTTTCAACCTCCAGAGTCAGTAAAAATGAGTTATCCGTGTATAAGATACGTAATAAACAGCGACTTCAACAGTCGAGCCGACAATATTCTTTATAACCACAGACTCATGTATCTGGTTACAGTTATAGATAAGAACCCGGACAGTATCATTCCTGATGCTCTCCGGGTTTTGCCATATTGCGAATTCGAGCGGTTTTATACAGCGGACAACTTAAACCATTGGGTATTTACGATCTACTATTAAATAGGAGGAATCAAAATGAAAATTAAGTGGGATGAAACCGGTAAGAGACTTTATGAAACCGGTACAGATCACGGTGTACTTTATCCTTATGCTTCTGGCTCTCCCGGTTCCGGTGTTGCATGGAATGGCCTTACCGGCGTTACCGAATCTCCTTCCGGTGCTGAAGCAACCAACCTTTATGCCGATAACATAAAGTATCTGTCTCTCCGTTCTGTGGAAGAGTTTGGCGGCACGATCGAGGCATACACCTATCCCGATGAGTGGGCGGACTGCGATGGTTCTGCCGAGGCTGCAAAGGGCGTTCGCTTCGGTCAGCAGACACGCAAGGTGTTTGGCCTGTGCTACAGGACCAAGATAGGCAACGATACCGAGTTTGATGACCATGGTTATAAGCTGCATCTTGTGTATGGCGCTACCGCTTCACCTTCCGAGAAAGCCTACCAGACCATAAACGACTCTCCCGAGGCGGTCACGTTCTCTTGGGAGTTCGAGACTACGCCGGTTGACGTGGCCAACTTCAAGCCGGTTGCACATATTGAGATCGATTCGACCAAGGCTGATCCGACGAAGCTCGCAGCTCTTGAAGAGATCCTTTATGGTAAGGACGGCACTGGCGATAACAATGAGACTGGCGCTGTTGCACCGAGACTTCCGCTTCCCGCAGAGGTTATTACCCTTATGGAAGCTGCATAAGAAAACTTTTGAGAGCATCTTGAAATACAGATGCTCTCTTTTTATGAAATCGAAAGGAGAAATAAAATGCTTAAAAAGACAATAACGTTTGTTGATTACGATGGGAATGAAAGAACTGAAGACTTCTGGTTCAACATTTCAAAGGCCGAGCTTGCCGAACTTGAGTATTCCGTGAAGGGCGGTCTTAAGAAGATTCTTGAAAAGGCCGTGCAGGATAAGGATGGGCCGAAAATCATAAAGGTGTTTAAGGAGATAGTCCTTAAGGCATATGGTGTAAAGTCCAATGATGGACGAAGATTTATGAAGACCGAAGAACTCACGAGGGAATTTTCTGAGACCGAAGCATACGTGAATCTTTTCATGGAACTGGCGACCGACGACAAGGCAGCTACCGCATTCATGGAAGGCGTTATGCCCAAGTTTGAGGAAAATAAGGACAATGTGACAACAATGGCTGCAAAGAATGCTTAATCTTACAATTCCGCCGGCAGAGCTTTTCGATGAGAATACATCAGAGTTCATTTATTTACCGGCTGTAAGTATAAAACTCGAACATTCGTTGCTTGCAATTTCAAAATGGGAGTCGAAATGGCAAAAACCATTTTTAGATAAAGAACAGAAAAAATCTGAGGAATTTTACGATTACATTCGGTGCATGACGATAACGCCGAATATCGACCCAAAAGTATATCGTCGTTTGACCAAGAAACAGCTTGAAACAATAAACGATTACATTAATTCTCCGATGACAGCAACGACCTTTACGACAAACAAAAAGGAGAAAGCATCAAAGGAGCTAGTTACTTCTGAATTAATTTATTACTGGATGACTGTGAATCAAATACCATTTGAAGCTGAGAAATGGCATATAAATCGTCTTCTTACACTTATAAGAATATGTAGTATAAAGAACGGAAAGCCGGACAAAATGAGCAAAAATGATATTTATGCACAGAATAGAGCATTAAACAAAGCTCGAAGAGCCAGAATGGGAAGTAAAGGCTGACAACAGAGGGAGTGGTTGCGATCATACGATTGGTCAGTAAAGGAAGTTTTAAAAGAACCTACAAGTTCTTGAACAAGGCTTCTGACTTGAAGATAGAGCGGGTCTTTGAAAAATATGCAAGAAAAGGCGTAGAAGCCCTATCCGCAGCCACCCCCTTCGATTCTGGAAAAACCGCTGAATCATGGGATTATTCTATTGAGAATAAAGGTGGAAAAACTAGAATCGATTTCATAAATACGAATATTAATAAAGGCGTCAATATCGCCATTATTTTACAATATGGACATGGAACAGGAACGGGAGGATATGTAGAAGGAAGAGACTATATAAATCCCGCTATTCGACCGGTTTTCGATGAAATAGCCGAAGATTTATGGAGAGAGGTGACATCATCATGAGCAGAGACATCGAACAAAGAGTTGTCCAAATGGAGTTTGAGAACGAGTCTTTTGAAAAGAAGGCGGCGCAATCAACAAAAACTCTTGAAAAGCTTGACGAAAAGCTACAATTCAAAAACGGCACGAAATCCTTTGATGATGTCGAAAAAGCGGCAGAAAAAACAAATTTCAAATCGCTTATAGCTGCGGCTGATACTGTAACGAATAAGCTTTCAAATCTCGGCATAGTTGGTGTTACGGCACTTACTAACCTTACAAATAAGGCTGTGGACGCCGGCTCACGGCTTGTAAAATCCCTTACGATCGATCAGATAACAGAGGGATGGAATAAGATGGACCAGATAACAAAAGCGACTGGCACGCTTATTTCTCAAGGATATGATATGTCTGAGGTTGAGTCTCAGCTTGACAGGTTAAACTGGTTTACAGATGAAACCAGCTATAATCTGACTGATATGGTCGATAGTATCTCGAAATTCACGGCGGCTGGCAAAGGGCTTAAAGATTCTACAACTGCTATGGAAGGTATAGCATTGTGGGCTGCACTATCCGGTCAAAATGCATCAACGGCTTCACGAGCAATGTATCAATTATCTCAAGCTCTTGGTGCCGGTTACATGCGGCTTGAGGATTATCGATCCATTCAAAATGCGTCGATGGATACAGACGAATTTCGTCAGAAAACAATAGACGCTGCTATAGCGCTTGGAACTTTAAAGGATAATCTTGATGGAACCTATAGTGCGATAGAAACCGGAACAACTTTCACGAAAGCAAGCTTTGCGCAAAGTCTTACAGAAGGTGCATGGTTTACATCTGATGTAATGATGGAAGTCTTCAAAGATTATTCTGCCGCTGTCGATCAAATATATGAATATTCGCAAGAAAAAGGAATAACGGCATCGCAGGCTATAGAGGAACTTGGCGGATCAGTTGACGAATTCGGGATGAAAGCGTTCAAGGCCGGTCAGGAAGCAAGAACTTTCGGAGATGCAATAGGTTCCGCTAGAGACGCTGTAAGTACAAAGTGGGCGAATACTTTCAAGCTCATATTCGGGAATTATGATCAGCAAAGACAATTATGGACGAATTTATCAGAAGATCTTTATACATTATTTGCGGAGCCTTTAGATAATAGAAATGAACTTCTGAAGGAAGCTCTTACATCCGGTACTGACGAAGTATTCGTTGATAAAATAAAGGCTGCCGGTGTAGAATACGAGAAATTCAAAGACATTCTTATAGATACAGCAACCAAGCATGGAGCATCTATTGATTCCATGTCCGCGGAGGCGACTTCTTTTGAAGAGCTGCTTTCGCAAGGCTGGGTGTCAGGGGATTTATTTTCTGAGGCCATAAATAAGTATTCCGAGAATCTGACAACCACCGGCAAAACAGTTATAACCGCCGAAGAGCAGTTGGCCGAAGCAAAACGAATAGTCGATGAAATATTCAACGGCGAGTGGGGGGATGGTTCTGAGAGAATCAAGCGTCTCACAGAGGCCGGATATGACGCTGCAAAAATGCAGAGTTATGTCAATAAAGTCTATAACAATGGAAAATTGTCCTTACAGGACTTTTCTGATATAGAAGTTGAAAGCGTTATATCTGATGAAGAAAAGATAGAAACTCTTAAGGCTTTATCGGATGAAGCATTAAATGCCGGGGATGCATTTAACGACTTGGCCAATCAGACAAAAAAACGTCCGGGAAATGAACTGTTTCTTGAAGGGCTGTCAAATGTCATAACAGCAGCTATGGACAGAGTTACACTTTTCAGAGAAGTGATGAGTGACATATTTCCCGGACCGACGGCAGATCGGATATATTCTGTGATTGAAAAGTTCAACCAACTGACCGAAAGCATGCAGTTGACTGAAAAACGAGCAGGTGAACTTACAAACATTTTCTCTGGCGTTGCAAGACCGATAAAATCTTTAATAGATCTTTCGAGAAATCTTATAAGTGTTTTTACTCCGCTTACTAAGCTTATAAGATATTTCGGAAACGACACAATAAGCCTCTTATCTAGGATAGGGGGCGCTTTTTCATCCGTATTTTCAAGAAACGTTTACCTCGGTGTATTCGATTCGGCGAGAAATATTGTTGATGCAGGGACAGACACTATAATCTCTCTGGCGAATCTGGTAAAGCGATTCGGGAAATATGTATCACAATTTATTCCTAAAATCGATGTTCTTCAGTCGATATACAGTGTATTTGACCGTTTAGGACTGCATATTTCGCTGGGATTTGGAAGCGCGACCAATGCCATACAGAATTTCAATTCTTTTCTGGATTCTATCGGAGAAAAAGATTTTGCTGAATTATTCTCTTACGTCGAAGAATCTGCGAACAATCTTCTGATAGTTTTCAAGAATCTGAAATCGAATTTGAAGGAATATGGCAAACAGATAGCGACATTCTTTTCTCCGGTTATCAAAGTCTTTAAATCTGCGCTGAACAGATTAAGCCCATACATAGAAAGGGCTAAAGCAAACTTTCAGCTTTTTGGTGAGTTTATAACAACGTATGTGACTGGGCCTGTTTCAAACTTCATACAGGAAATCGCTCATGGTGGAACACCATTCAAAACTTTTCTTGATGGCTTCAAGAAAATTGGAAGCTATGGGAGAAATATCGGTTCCGGCTTTACGAAACTTTTAGATGAACTCGACTTTTCAAAATGGGAGGAAGTTTCCAGCGATGCAATAAAAAGCATCAAGAAACTTCTTGAGGATCTGGTCGATTTTGTCCTGAAAAAGAAGGATGAACTGAGCTTCAGTGATGTTCTGGCCGCAGCGGCAGGTGTTGTTTCTGTAATCGCCGTATCCAAAATCAGCGAAGCATTCAAGAAGATGGGAGACCTTGCCAACACTGTAAAGGGAACCTTTTCGACTATAAATTCAATGTTCAAAGCAAAGCAATTGACCGGTTTTGCAGGAAACATAAAAGCCATAGCAAGTTCCGTGATGCTGGTGGCGATAGCTCTTAGTATGCTTACTCTTGTTCCGCAGGAAAACTTGTGGAAGGCTGCTGCAATAATTGGAGGAATAACCGTTGCTATTATAGGATTCACAACTGCTTTGACTTTGATATCAAAGAAGATGGACCCTGAGACAGTCGCCGTTATTGATGCTTTGAGCCGTTCAATGATAAAGCTTGCTTTGGCGCTCGATCTCATGTCATTGTCAATTGTTCTCATAGGTAAATCCGCTGTATTGAGTCGTTCAACATGGACCAAGGTTCTGCAAACAATAACTCTTCTCATTTCAATGAGTGCCGTAATTGCCGGACTGACCTTCGTTCTCTCGAATATAACAACAAAGATAACGATTGGAGCACTTAGTATACTTGCTATCGCCGCTGCTGTATTGATTTTGTCAAATGCAGTATCGAAGTTGGCCAAGATTAAAGTGACGGACGAGATAAAAAATAATCTTCAAAGCATAGGCGCAATTATGTTACTCATGATGGGGATTGCGGCATTACTAAGCCAGATTAATATAAAAAGTGCAATTGGTATTTTAGGTATCGTCGGCGCAATAGAGTTAATAATAATCGTAATCGACCAGTTGAAGGAACTGTCTTTCAAAGGGCTCGGCGGAAAATTGGTAGAGATAGTAGCAATACTTGCAATACTATCAGCAATATTTGTTGCACTTTCGGTTATGAATAAATATCTAGAAGTAGATACAAGTATGCTTATACTCGTTGGTTCTGCTATAGCCATTATAGGTAGCATCTATCTTCTTCTTGACATCATACGCAGACTTGGAGAATTTAAACCTGAAGTTTTGAGTAGAGCGGCAAACGTTCTGTTTGCTTTGGGGATATTATGCTCGATATTGGTCGTAGCACTCGGTCTATCAGTTGGTTTGTCCAAGGGGAACAAAGGCTTTATGTCGGTTGCACTTTCTCTTGGTGTTGTCGTTGTAATAATGGGAATTTTACTCATTATTATGAAGATGACAGAAGGTCTAACTTTTGAAGATATAACTCAACCTTTTACTATGCTCGCGGCTTTAATGTTAGCAATGGGTAAAAGCGCACAACTCGGTGGTTCTAAGGGCATAGCGTATCTCGTTGGAATACTGGCAGCCATTATTACATTAGGATATGCACTTATCGTTCTAAGCTCATTTACGTGGGATCAAATGATCGGTCCTATTTCAATAATGATAATAGTTATGACACTATTGGTCGTTGTTGGAATATTGCTTGGAAAAGTCATAGAAACAGCAACGGCGAATATTAAAGCAACAAAGTTTACAACTCTGATTGGTTATGTTGTTTTGATAGGCGTTCTTGGTGCAGCATTGTATATGATTTCAAGGAACGATTGGAGACAAATAACGGCAGCATGCATAGGTTTGAGCGTAACTTTTCTAGCGTTGGCTGGTGCACTGGCGATACTGGATAAAGTTCAAGCAAATGGACGAACTATAGCGTCGCTGCTGTCAATAGCGGTTACGCTTTCTGCTGTAATGATAGCATTCGCTTTTGCAATGTCACTTCTCCCATTAGATCAGGTCAATTCTTTCCATGAAGCCGTATTGCAGATGCTGCTTGCAGTCGGCATTCTTATGGCTGGAGTTTTGGTTCTTGGTGCAGTAGCCGGATATGTTCCAGTGATAGGCGTAGGAATGGTCGTAGTTGCCGGAGTCTTGATAATGGTTTCTACGGCGATAATTATATTCGCAAAGGCTATGAACATTCTCAATCAAATAAATCTCCAAGAGATGGCATCCAATCTTCTTAGTATTGCTGGTGGCCTCTTCGCTGTTGGTATAGCATCGGTATCTATGTTCCTGTCAGGTGCCGGATGCATAGTTCTTGCGCTAGGCTTCCTTCTTCTTGGCGGAGCAGCGACGGTATGCGCCGGTGGATTGAGCATCCTTACACCAGTCCTTACAGACTTCCTTGGAGTAATTGGGGCAGTTGCTTCCGCATTTGGAGATACACGTCTTACGGACAGCCTTGCAGATTTGAAAAACGAACTTCAAAATAGTGGTCAAGTTGCAACTGAAACGGCCACTGAAATTGGAACTCTGGTTCCGCAAAATATAGCCGTCGGTCTTCAGGCCGGAGAAGGAACCGTTACCGGAACTGTTCAGCAGCTCAACGAAAGCGTCAACAGTGAGCTGGAAGATGGAAAAGAAACTTCTATTGAAACAGCAGCAAATTACGGAAACTCAATAGTCGATACGATAACCGAATCATTCAAGAACTTTGATGGAAACAAGATAACTGGTTTCATACAAGAAAACGTCTTGTCTGGATTGAGTACAGAGAATGTGAAGAGCACGTTCGGCGAATTTGATTTGAGTTCTATCATGGGGCAGTTCGGAACACAGTTATCATCCGGAACAGATTCGATATCCACCAACCTCAATGGTGCTTTGTCTGGAATCGACGTTTCAAGCGGAATGTCCGGGCTTTCGTCCAATCTCACAAGCAGTCTGACAAACGCAATGAATTCGATTGATGTGACTGCTATTCAACCGGCATTGGTGTCAAAGATACAGTCAATAGACTGGAATTCTGTGATGATGCTTGGGATGAATCAATCAGTAATTTCGGCCGCTATAACTAACCAGTTCACGCTTGCAGCAAACACCGTGGAGATTACACCCTGCGGAGATGAAGTCGGAAACAAGTTTATTGAAGCAATAACTCAAAGAATAAATGGTTCTGACAGTCTTTACAGGATTCGTTCTTCCGGAAGAACAGTTACGAATGAATTCAAAGCCGGTGCACAGTCTGTTGACACATCCAGTTGTGGTGCGTACATGGTGCAGGGAATAGTAAATGGAATAAATAATAATGCTTGGATGGCCATAGCCGCCGCAAGAAATTTGGCTCAGGAATGCGCCAATGCCATTAATTCTTCCTTGCAAATAAATTCCCCGTCAAAGGTGACTTATCGTTCTGGTGTCTGGATGGTCAAAGGTCTTGCCAAAGCTATTAAAGATAACACAAAGATAGCTATATATTCTACTGTGCGCATGGTTCACGGGGTTGTATCTATGCTTAATAAAGCTGTAGCGACCGAGACTGTTGATTCACCTTCTATTTTGCCAGTTCTCGACATGACCGAAATCTATTCTCAAATAGACAGCATCGGTGATGATGCTGAATGGCGGCCTGTCATAAGACCTATTCTGGACATGACTGGCGTTAATCCCGGACTCGATAATCTCAATGCCATTGTGCGCGGGAGAGCACAGACTGAAATGGATAGTTTAAATCAAAATGGAAGTGAAGCCGCAGCACAGAACACTTGGGCACCGACTTTCAATCAGTATAACTATTCGCCGAAGCCTCTGTCACGTATAGAAATATACAGACAGACAAATAATCAATTCTCAATGCTGAAAGGAGTGATGAAACGTTGATACGCTCTGTTATAGTAACGAACTATCTCGATGATTCACTCGAAATAAATCTTGCAAGACCTGAGGAAACGGGTTTTCTTATAACGAATATATCCGGTCTCGGGCCTTGCAAGGCCACTATAAATATGACTGACGTCGCCACGAATGACGGCAGTATCTATAATTCGGCAAAACTGAATTATAGAAATATAGTCATGTCTATAACATTCATAGGCGAAAATATAGAAAAGATAAGACAATTATCTTATAAGTATTTTCCTGTAAAGAAAGACATAAGACTTGAATTTGTCACAGACAACCGTTCATGCGTGGCGACCGGATATGTTGAATCCAATGAGCCTGACATATTCAGTTCTGCGGAAGCGACACAAATTTCAATAATCTGTCCCGACGCTTATTTTTACTCAGCGAAGGGGAACCGATATACTACGACATTTTACGGCGAAGAACCACTGTTTACTTTTCCGTTTTCAAATGAGTCTTTAACAGAGAAGTTAATAAAGTTCGGTCAGATAAACGACGTTACGGACGCCGTCGTTTATTATTTGGGTGATTCCGAAGTTGGGGTAAAAATCACGATACACGCTGTCGGGCCAGCAACTGGCATTACCATTTATAATGCCCGAACGAGAGAAAAAATGTCAATAGACACGAGCAAGATAGAGACTATTAGCGGCAGCGCATTGGGAGCCGGAGACGACATAATAATAAATACTGTCAAAGGTGAGAAGTCCATACTTCTTCTTCGGTCTGGTGTATATACGAATATACTCAATGCTCTTGCTAGAGATTCTGACTGGTTCCAGTTGTCTAAGGGTGAAAATGTGTTTGCGTATACTGCCGAGACGGGAATAACCAATCTGCAATTCAAAGTGGAAAATGACATAATCTATGAGGGTATTTGACATATGAACATATGGTTATTAGACAAAGATTTCAATAACATCATGCTTATTGATCAGTATGAATCTTTCATATGGACAGACAGATACCGCGAAGAGGGCGACTTTGAAATATTTGCATATCCGTCGCAGCAGTATCTTGAGAACATAAAAGACAATTACTATATCTGGAATGCTGATTCTGAGCATCTGATGATTGTCGAGCATCGTGAGATAAAGACTGCTGTGGAAGATGGTGCGCGATTTATCGTCACTGGAAGATCTCTTGAATCAATACTTCGGCGGAGAGTTATTTACCCGCAAACGACGATCTCCGGAAATCTTCAAAATGGAATAAAAAAGTTGCTTAATGACTGTTTCATAAATCCAGAAGAAATTCCAGTTAGAAAAGTTTCAAATTTCGTTTTTATAGAATCAACTGATCCTGAAATAACGAAGCTAACTTATGAAGAACAATATACCGGAGATAACCTCTACGACATAGTTACAAAGGTTTGTGAAGCGTTTGATATAGGTTTTAAGCTCATTTATAACTTTTCTTTGAAAAGATTTGAGTTCAGCTTATACAAGGGAACAAACCGTTCATATGATCAAGAGGATAACAGCTATGTTATATTCTCGCCGAGGTACGAGAACATAATCAACAGCGACTGGACGCATGATATAACCGAGTTAAAAAACTGGACATATGTCGGAGGCGAAGGAACCGGTTACGATAGAATCATTATTCCGTATTACGAAGACAACCATTTATCAGGTCTCGATATGCGGGAAATGTTTACAGATGCCCGAGATGTCGGACAAAAAGACGATAAAGGAAATGAAATTTCACAAAGCGATTATTTAAAATTACTTTCCGAAAGAGGGAAAAAAGACCTAGCGGAATACAAAACAAAAGAAGGATTTGAAGGTGAAGTCGAGGCCTCAAAAATGTTCGTTTACGGAAAGGACTTTTTCCTAGGCGATTATTTGCAGGTCGAAAACAGCTTCGGTATAACCGGCAAATCTCTAGTAAGTGAGATAGTGTTTTCTCAGGACAAAGACGGAGAATACATCTATCCCACTTTTTTATCGCTTTCAAAGGAGGATTAAATTGGCACTTACATGTGGCTTTTACAATTCCCGAAATGAAGACCGTGCTTATGACGCCGTTCAAATATCCCAAATGTTTGAAGGCATAATAAATGACGGAGTTTACGCAAGTGTCGGCAATAAATTTAGTGTAAGAGCGTCGGGTGGAATGTCCATCACAGTTGACACTGGACGGGCATGGTTCAATAACACGTGGACAAGAAACGATGCTTTATTGGTTTTAACTGTTCCTGTGTCTGAACAGGTTCTGAAACGAATAGATGCTGTTGTTTTGGAAGTGAATACCGATGTTGCGGTTCGCAATAATACTATAAAAATAGTAAAGGGAACGCCCGCAGCCAATCCGAGCAGCGGACCAACATTGGTTAAATCCGAAAAAGTAAATCAATACCCACTTGCATATATAAGAGTTGATCCAAACGTGACTGAGATAACACAGACAAAAATAATTAATGCTGTTGGAACATCAGCCTGCCCATATGTGACCGGGATAATAGAAACTGTCAGCATTGATAATCTTATAAGTCAGTGGTCAAGTGAATTCAACGTTCTTTTTGCAGAACTTGAAGAAAAGATATCTCAGGCTTCTTCCGGAACAATTATTGATGGCAGTGTGACACGGGTTAAATTGGCAAATGATGCATTATACAGCCCGGTGAAAGATTCATATTGGAACAATATCGATTCTGCTGATATTGGAAAGACAATTCTATGCAACGGCGATGTAGTAAACGTCGTTGTAAATGCCGCAGCAAGTGCCGGAATACCTGTCGGAGCCGAATTCGCAGTATTTAACTATAGTGGAAGCCTTATTCAATTCAGCGGCGTGCGGGTCGCTATTTCCGGAGAAGATAGTCTTATTGACACTAAAACAAAAACAGCAAAATACACTATCGAGGAAAAGTATGGCCTGATAGCTTTTAAGAAAATAATCGAGGATTCAACTAATGGTGACGTCTGGCTTATAACCGGAAATGTGGAGGTGTCTACATGATATATGTGACATCAGGTGGTTCTGGCTCAGGTTCGGTCTTGACCATAAATGGTGTTGTGGGTAGCGCCGTGACAATTTCAAAATCGGGTAAAACCAAGAAAAAAGTCCTTGATTCAACCGGCAAAGCCATTTTCAAAGGGCTTTCAGACGGAACGTGGACCGTAACTATGACCAAAGGTTCTCAAAGCGTTACGAGAAGTATTACATTGAATTCGTCTTATGAGATGACAATTGCATACTTTTCCGCCACGATAACCGTTACTTATCCTGCAAATTCGACCTGTACTTGTTCAGATGGAACCACAACACTTACTGATACCAATACGGGAGCAACTGAAAAGACTGTTATCTTCACGGTTCCTAATATTGGCAATTGGGTAATAAGCTGCATGAATGGAACTGAGAGCACGAGTGAAACGGTTTCGATTACTGTTGATGGACAGACCGTCACTGTTAAATTGACCTACTTCGACGGAACGATTTATGATGTAGGAACTGTCAATGTAGAGATGGAGATGATCAGTTCTCCCGAAAACAATTACAGTGTCACTTATAACGCTTCATCATTAACGTTTAAATATGCCGGAAATAAAGCGGCGGGCTTCCTTTCTGCAAAGGTTGACGTGACTGGTTATTCAACTTTAAAGGTATCGCATAAAGGTAATAATTCTGGCAGCGGTCTAGGTAATGTCGCAATAAACGATACCAATACTCTTGCGTATGGTTCTCGCCCTAAAGGTTCATCTGCTTTTAATCATATGAATGCCAATGTTAATACTGTATCATTGGATATTTCAAGTTTCACAGGTGAATATTATGTCGGAATATGGGATCAAAGATGGGACAGCGGCGGTTCGTCTGTCATCGTCTATAAAATCTGGATGGAATAAAGAGGTGACATTATGACTATATATATAGATTCAGAATATAAGGTTCATTTAGAATCTGCTGAAGGATATGTTGAAGTGTCATCAGCTTTCTTTGATCACTTATGCCCCGAACTTGCGGAGGCTTACCGTTTTGTTCCTGCTAATGAATCATGGATTAGGTCGGATAGCGAAGTGTTCTATGGCGAAATGATTGCGCCCTATAAAGATATCCGCCAATACGATGCCATTCAGCGGACATACGAGCAGAACCTCATCACACAGTACGAAGCGGCATTGTCCGCGATAGAGCAGGCATTGGAGGTGCAGACATGACCATAGAGCAGAGAACCAGTGCCATACTTGCGCGGATAGAGGAAATAAAGCAGGGTGGTAGCGATGAGGAAAAGCAGGACATGAAAGCTGCACTTGACTTGCTTGGCGTGACGAATGAGGAGTAGACAGCATGAAAATGAAAGCAATGTTATCACAGCCAATGAACGGCAAGACCAAGGAAGAAATTGCAACGACACGCGAGCGGGCAATAGCCACGCTTGAGAGCATGGGCTACGAGGTAGTAAACACACTATTCACGGACGAGTGGTACAGCCCAGACAGCTGCGAGGCGCGCGGCGTTGTCAATCGTCCAATGATGTTTCTGGCTAAGAGCCTTGAGAACATGAGCCTTTGCCACGTGGCGTATTTCTGCAAAGGATGGAAGAATGCCAGAGGATGCAGAATCGAACATGCCGTAGCAGAAGCTTATGGACTCACCGTCCTTTATGAGGAGGGTGACGAATGAGCTATCTTAGCAGTGCACAGAAGCTTCGTGCGGCTATTAACGGCGCAGGCGCGATGCTGACGGATGAACAGGCGCTTACTGTTTCTATTATCTTTCCTGCGTGGCGCGGCGATGGAATAAGTTATGCCGCAGGCGACAGAGTAATGCACGGCGGAGTGCTTTATAAATGCCTTCAAGCACACACATCACAGGCAACATGGACACCCACGGATGCACCATCGCTTTGGGCTAAGGTGCTGATACCTACACCGGGAGAGATCCCCGATTGGAAACAACCCAGCAGTACAAATCCCTATGCTAAGGGCGATAAAGTTAAGCATAAAGGTAAAATATGGGTGTCTGACATTGATAATAATGTGTGGGAACCTTCAGTTTATGGTTGGTCAGAAACGACTGAATAATATGACAAATTTTAACGGAGAATTAAGATTATGTCTATAACAGAAAAAGCTACCGTTCAGATGGAAGTATGGGCAAAGGATAATTCCCATGGATACGACCAATCAAGTCGATGGGGGCCTGACTTTGACTGTTCATCTGCCGTTATTCAGGCTTGGGAGAATGCAGGAGTTCCTGTGAAGTCCAAAGGTGCGACGTACACAGGGAACATGTATCTAGTATTTATGTCGTGCGGATTCAAGGATGTGACTGGATCAGTAAATCTTCTCAATGGAAGTGGACTTGAGCGCGGCGATGTTCTTCTGAATCACATACATCATACAGCCATGTATTGCGGCAATGGGCAGATAGTTCAGGCATCAATAAATGAGCTTGGGCATACTACCGGTGGCCAATCAGGTGATCAAACCGGCAGGGAATTCTATATCAGAAGCTACTACAACTATCCTTGGGATACCGTATTACGCTATGATGGAAGTTCAGAAGCGCCGGATTCTATAAAAAAGATCTCTGTTTCTCTGCCCGAATTAAAGAGTGGAGATAAAGGCGTTGCTGTTGCAATGCTTCAGGCAGCTCTTAAACATAGTGGGGCTGACCCATGGTGGATCGACGGAGAATTCGGAGAAAGAACCGAAATCGCCCTTGGAGTATTCCAGAGTAAGAATGATCTCGAAGTTGATAAAATTTGTGGAGAAAAAACATGGAATAAATTAATTTGGAAATAATTCAAAATGGAAGTTGAAAGGAGCAAAAACATGATCGATGCTAAAAAGTATCAGCCATTGCCTCAGTCAAGAGCAGACCCGTATTTCCCTTCAAAGCCGTTTTATCAGATAGCGACTGTAAAAGGGCGAAAGGGAGCTGAAAATTTCCCGATGGCTCCCGGAAGCAGTATTCTTCTTTTGGATGAGGACAACCCTATTATCTGGTTTACGACTGCCGACAGCGGCGGCACCGTAACGCCAATACCATACGACTATTCCGAACATATCGAGAAAAAGGAAATCTCGACAGAAGATTTATGTGTAATGATAAAAACGTTATCAGATCAAATAAATAGATTGGAGGAAAGAATAGATGGCAAGTCCGATAATGGAAAGACTACGAGGAAACGGGGAGACCAGTCAGCCGCCGCAGAGTAATGGCGACTTTCAGGTAAATCAGGAAATAGTTGATCTTTACAAAGCATACACGACATGTAAAGATCCGAGTTCCCTTATGGATCAAATGGCCCAGAAGATACCAGTAATCGGTCAAATTAAATCTGGAGGGAACATGAAAGATCGTTTTTATAAAATGTGTAAGGAAAAAGGTATAGATCCAAACTCAATAATATCACAGTTAAAGCGTTAAGCAGCAGGTTACTCTTTGCCCAGAGATGTTCGCTCTTATGAGTGAGCATCTTTAAATATTTTAAATCCGAAAAGATGACGGCCGCATCTTTGACGATAAAAAATATTTTTAAGGAGGATCTTCTCATGAGTATTGGTAATGATTGTGGATTTGATGATGGCCTTTGGCTGTTTGCTATTCTGGCCCTTCTTGGGTTCGGTAATAACGGCGGCTTTGGCTTCGGGAACAATGGTTCTCGCATCGGAGAGGCGTATGCGACCCAAGCAGACATTCAGCGTGCAGTAAATCTTAATTCCCTTCAGGAAGGTCAGGCGGAGATAGAGAGCGTTATTAGAGCTACCGCTGCGGACACTATTGGTTCCATCAAGGACGGTAACTATAATATCCTTGGTGAGCTTCGTGACGTTCAGATGGCCACTGCAAGTGGTTTCTCCAGCATGAAGGATTGCTGCTGCGAAATCCGGTCCATGATTATGGAAAATCGTTATCTCACAGAGCGTCAGGCTAACAGCATTATAAGTGCGATCCATGCTGAAGGCGACGCGACCCGTGCCCTCATTAACTCGAACGAGATGAATCGTCTTCGTGACGAACTTTCTGTCGCTCGTAGTGAAAATGCTGACTATCGTCAGAGTCAGTTTATGCTGGGGCAGATCGGTAAGTGGTATTCAAATCCTCCCTGCTATGGTCCCTGTGGGAATCAGGGCTGCAACAACTAAGTAATAAAATTCAAAATAGGGGAGGGCTTCGGCTCTCCTCTAAATTTTTTTATTAAGGAGGTATATTTATGAGCTGTGGAAATGGTAATAATTCATGTTGCAAATCTGTAGCCTGCTTCTATAATGATGTAGCTCAGACATTTGCGGCGGACGCAACTACTCCGCTTATTATTTCAGGCAACCGAGTCGTTTTAAATGGCAAGGGAATAGACGTTTTTAATAACGGGTACACTATTCTCAAATCCGGAATCTATCGTATTTCGGGCGATGTCGTTGTGATCGGTTCAGCAGCAGGTCTTCTGATGTTCCAAGTATATCTCGATGGTTTGCTGTTGCCATGCACGGTCCGTAAGGCGTCAATCACTTCTGGCGGAACAACTACAATTCACACCGAGACCATAATCGATTTCAACAAAGTATGTCCTTGCACCAATAACGTAAATCACAGAATCGTATTTGCGCTTGTGACTGACGCGGCCGCAGCCGGAACAGTAGATAATCTCTGCACCGGCGTGACTAAATTGGACTGAGGTGAGTAAATGCTGACCAAGAAATACATAGACGAAGAAATAGAGGCCTTATGCGAACACCATGATGAGCTCGACAGCAGGTCACTTTCTGTCTTAGCAGATCTCATATACGTCAAAAAACATTTTCATTTGGTCGAATGCGGCGAAGAGTTCACAAGTGAGATGGCAAAAACTTGGGTTTCCGGAATGGAGAATACCGATAAAACTACGGGTATGCACTGGACTAAAGAACAGACTTCTGCGGTTCTGAAAACTCTAGGTAAGAACATCGACCCCTGTATGTTTTGGGCAGTAATGAATTCGATTTATTCGGATTATGGTTCTACCCTTACAAAACATGGTGTTGTAACTCCGGAAGCTTATGGTGAACTTGCCATCGACTGGATTTGTGATGACGATGCGGTTAAAGATAAAGCAGCCATGTACTATAAATATATAGTGGCGCATGACTAAATTGGTTAAGCAGTTATAATCTTAGTTCTTTTATTCTAGAAATAAAGGAATTGATTATTATGGATCTTAAAGAGATCATCATTACCATTATGGTGACGCTGGTCAGCTCTACTGCGTTTTGGTCATTTATCAACAAAAGAATCGATAAGAAAGAGGCTGAGAAGAGTGCTGAAAGACGTGCTCTTCTCGGTCTTCTTCACGATCGAATATATACCCTTGGAAATTATTACATTGACCGAGGGCATATATCTACTGCTGATTACGACAATTTTAATTATTTATATGAGCCATACAATGCTCTAAAAGGTAATGGAACAGGGAAGCGCATAAAAGTAGCTGTTGACAGCTTACCAATAATAAACGAGTGAGGTAAAGTAAACAATGAAACTGAATTGGACAGTAAGACTCAAAAATAAGACCTTTTGGATGACTGTTATTCCCGCAGTGTTTGTTCTGATAAAAACCGTTGCCGGTGCACTCGGTTTTGAACTGAACCTTGGAACCACTGAGAGTACGATCCTACAGGTTGTAGATGTTATATTTGTCGTCCTTGCAGCGCTTGGCGTAATTGTTGACCCGACTACGGCCGGCATAAGCGACAGTGCAAGGGCGATGACTTATACTCATCCGTCCAAGTAAGCTAATCAAGAGCCCATGTTGAGTTTTATATTTAACATGGGCTTTCTTGACAATGCCCACAGGCTTTGATATTATGTGATGCAGTTGGTTAAATGTAGTTCAGTTGTACATTATTCATACATATAAACCCGGGAACCATTGATAACACTAAGTCGTCAATTATTGCATCCAAAATTATTATTGATTAATTTAGCTGAAAAGTTCGCAGAATTAAGTCGAATTTAAGCATGCTGATAACAATAAGCAGTATATGCTTTTGGCTAAATTTACTTCAATCGTACAATATTCATACACCGCTTGAAAATAAATATTTTTGGTGTAGGAATATAGTGTACAAATAGCCGCAATGTACGAATGTGGTGTACGTAAATTCTACAAGTTACCTTACTTTTTGCATTTCGCTCTTCAGCCAATCGATAGTACGCACAGTGTAGACTCTTTCGGTCACATCTTTTATCTTATGTCCAATAATACGTTTGAGTGCATATTCATCAATCTCAGAGCGTTTCGCCATCGTCACAAATGTTTTTCGAGGGTCATGTGGACGATGTTTGAGATTTAGATTTAATGCCTCTATAACATTATTGAACGAGTTTCGGTATTGAAAATACGTCTCGTGTTCTTTAGGATCTTTCTTGTTTGGAAACAACCAAGGAGATCCTTTTTCTTTTGCGATTGATATTTGTTCAAGAACGAGGTCTTTTATGAGGTGATGAATTGGAACTATACGGTCTTCTCCAGATGGTGTTTTCATACCGCCTTTTATGGTCATATTATCGAGATTGATATTTTCAAGCCGAAGTTCAAGCAATTCTGCCGGTCTCCAACCGCCATATAACTGAATGAGAATTTCTCTTATAGTTTTGTCATGAGGTTTTTGCCACAGAGACTCGACTTCTTTATCTGTAAATGGAAGATGTTCGGCGTCGGGATCTACGATGTTTTCGGTTATTATTTTTGACAATGCGAACTCACGAGCATAGTTTCTGTCTACAATTTCGTATTCTATGGCATAATCATACATTAGATTGAACATGGATTTTATGCGTGTCTTTGTACGGTCAGAAGCTTGACGTTGACCCTCCTTTCGTTCGGCTTCTGCATTCTCGATAACGTTTCTCAGGTCTTTTATACGGACGCTGTCGACAGGCATTTCCCAGATAGGTTGACAGTATGTCCACAGACTTTTTGCGTCTCTCAAGCTCTTTTCCTTTTTAGATCCGGCATAATATTTTTCAGACCATGTGACAAAGAGCTGATTCATATTGATATTTTCAGTCAAATCATAAGGGGTTTTATTATACTCCATAAGAGCAGAATATGCCTCATTATATGTTGCGAAGTAAGCTTCCGGTTTGAGAAGCTTGCAAATTGGCCTGCAATATTCATCTTTACCTACAGTGACCATGACACGGAATGGTTTACGAAGGTTTTTATTTTTTATCTCAGTTATTTGACCAAATCCATTGGGGAGACGTTTATGCTTTTTGGATTTTTTCCTCGGAGAAGATTTTTGAAAAACCTCTTTAAGAGGGTATCCGCAATGCGGGCATATTATAGCTTTATCGCTGACTGGAAGTTCACATTCTGGGCAGTTTTTTAACATAGATTAACTTCTCCTTTCCCTCGGTGTATGCATTGTCGAGTTATTTATACACCTGAATCGCAAGAATTGCAAGTCTTGTAATGAAACCTATAAGGTTATTAATGAAAGGAGAAATCGAATGAACATTTATGGGGTATTGGTTATTATTGGTGTCCTTGCATTTCTGGGACTCATGGCTACTGGGATATCGGTCTTTATCATCGTAAAGATGAGAAGAAAGATTATCCGGTATGAAGTTAGAGACGCAGAAGTCGGGGTCGAACTGAGTAACCTCTATAAAGTAAACACATTTGATGCGACTCGTGAAGTCATCGGAAACCTTATGGACAAATGGTTAGGGTGCTGAAACAGGCACCCTTTCTTTTTTCGCAAAAATAACACTTCTTTTAATGAAAGGATGGTGTTATACCAATGTGTAAAATATTTATGAGAAATCCGTTGTTTAATGATGTTGAAGAATGGAGTTTCTGCACAAGAGAAGCATACGATTGCGAGAAAAGAGCCGAAAAATGCAATCTTAAATCCAAAGATGAAGAAGACGGATTTTGGGAAAAGATGAGAAATATGTGGCTTGAACTTGCAATAGAGTGGCGGAATCTTGCTGCACAATACATAGGCTTCAAGTCATTTAAGAAACAAATGGATTATCAGAAAAAATATGGCATGTTGATAATAGACGGCCATGGAATACCTTATATGGAGAGAGACTAACAAGTCTCTTCTCTTTTCGCAAAAATTACATGCCTCTTAATGAAAGGAGTTGATCATATGTCAACCATTAAAAAGATCGCTAATTATGTAATGAAAGGGATAATAATCATTATGGGGATACCTTTTATGGCAGTAGTTGGAGCTTGGAAATGGACGTCAGTCATGATTGATGAGTTGAAAGAGGTGGAGTTTATATGAGAACTTTACTCGACTGTGTGCATAAGATATTTGCAATAATATTGCAAATAATAGGAGTAGGAATTCTTATCGGGGTTCTTATAGGACTATTATTTATAACAATATTCACACCAATATTTTGAACACTCAGTTTAGAGATGGAGCTTATAAAGCCCCTTCTCTTTTTTCGCAAAAATTACACGTATTATAACGAGACCTAATAGGGTCAATTTGAAAGGAGATTTAATAAAATGGACGAAAACAAAGAACAGGAAGTTATCGACATAAACGAGGAACCGGAATCTACGGAACTCATCGACGTTTCTGATGAAGACTATACGCCTTCGCTCGGAGAGAGCATTGCCACTTTGGCCGTTCTGATTGCTCCGCTTGCAATATCATATGTTGCAGGTGTAGTAAGCTCAGACAAAGTGAAAAATGGCATCGCTGATATTAGAACACGAATAGCAGAAACTGCTCAGAAACGCGCAGAGAAAATCAAGTTAAAGGAAGCTCGTTCGTCGAAAATCGTTAAAGTTGTTTACGGTTCAGATGAAGAAACCGAAAATTGATCAAAAGATGTAAAAGGAAGTCACAAAGACTTCCTTTTTCTTTTTGCCAAGATTGGTTTGTATTCGACGCGATGATTCATTTATGATAGAGACAAAGGAGGAACTATCATGAATGAATTGATATTTGGTCAGGGCTCAGTTCCGGTATCGATTGCTGCAAAGGTTTATGGTAAAGATGCAAACTGGATCAGGGCCGGACTTATATGTGGATGGCTGCCAATCGGGAAAGCAACAAGAAATGGAAAAGAAGTAACATCGATATCTCAGCAGAATTCCAAATACGGAAGAATAAACTACTACATATCGCCAAAACTACTGTATGAGCATACAGGGTATATATGGAAAGGAAGTAATTATCATGAGCACTAATATCCGTGCCGAAATCTCCGAGAACAACAAGTACTACATCAGCAAAGAAAAGTACTACGAGCTGCGCCACTTTTGTCATCAGTACAAAGAGTGGAAAAAAGAAGCAAAGCAGATAAAGTACCGGATAACCAAAAATCCTATGGAACAGCGAAATCCTGCAAATGGTGATTCCAGACCTGTTGAGGAAGAGGCGGCGCGTCTTTATGAAATTGAAGAAAAGATGAGGCTGGTTGAGGATACAGCAAATGAGGCTGACGAATTTCTTGGAAGTTATATCTTCCTTGTTGTGACGGGGGCTGCAAGCTTTGATTTCATAAAAAACTTCATGAAGGTTCCCGTAAGTCGAAATGAGTTCTATGAAAAATACAGGAAGTTCTTTTGGCTGCTTTCAAAGAAACGCTGAAAATTATATTAATAAGGGCTATCTCGGATGAGGTAGTCCTTATTATTTTAGGAGAATAGATATGAAAAAGAAAATTATAATAATCCTGACTATAGTTCTTTCCTTTATATTTCTGAGTTCGATGGCGAAGATTCCGGCAGAAGCACAGACAATTGAGGCAAGTCCTGAACCTTGTATTGACCGTGTTGCCTACTATAAAGAAAACCCAGAAGAATTAATGTCAAGAGTGCAGCCTATAACTGATGCAAAATGGCTTGCGACAGTTGCAGATTCTGTTGCACCTGACGCAGATAACACTTGCAAATTGGCAGTGATGCAATGTATAATAAATCGGACAAAATATTCCGGTTTTCCAAACTCTATTGAATCCGTATGCAGCCAGAAAAATCAATGGCAAGGATATACTGCAACTTCCACATACAGCGACAGCACGTATAAGCTTGCGAGAGAATTGGTTGATTCTATCGGAGAATTCCGCATAACACCTATAGAGACGAATATGGTTTATGTCAGGGTTGGTGAATCAGGATTATATTTCAGAGCATCTTGGAACGAAACAAACGAGCAATACATACCTTATTATTCTTGAAAGGGGATAAATTATGAAACTTATTAATTTGAAATGCCCAGAGTGCAATGCTCCACTAAAAGTTGACCCGAATCGAGAATTCATCTATTGCGAGTATTGTGGGGCGAAGATACTACTTGATAAAGAAGAAAAGGTATCAAGAACCATTGACGAAGCCGAAATACGGAAAGCCGAAGCCCAAGAAAAAATACGGATAGAAGAGATTAAGGCTAAATCAAATGAAAAAAAAATAGACATGATAGAGATGTTTGCGCCTATAGTAATAATATTGCTACTTCCATTTCTTCTAATTATTTTAAACCATTTACTTTGAAATTTAACAAAATAAATTTAGGCACGCGGGTGACGAACTCGTGTGCTATTTTTATATAAAGGAGTTTTGTAAATGAACACTTTTCTTTCAATCGTTGTGATAATCGAGGGGCTGCTTCTCGGATTCTTCATCTATCAAGCAATAAAGCCAAGACAGTACGATGGAGAATTCGTAATAAAAAGACAGTCTGAAGATGAGGCGCTGACGATTCTCCAGATAAACTGTCTGCCAGAAAAATTGTTCAGCAAGCAGGAATTATATCTGAAGGTCATAAAAAAGTAATCGCACGATTTACATACTCTTTAATGGAATCTTAATTGAAAGGAGAAAGCTTTATGGACGATCAAAACAAGAAACTGCTTGAGGAGGCCATAGCAAAAGCTCTGGAAAATCTTGATAAGGAGGAAATAGGATCAGAAGAGTATAGCAAGAGAATAGCTGATATTCGGAAGCTCTATGAACTGAAGATCGACGAAGAGAAAATTGATGAATCTCGGAACTCAGCGGCAATGCAGCGTGGTCAGGAAAGTGAAAAAATGACACATGAAGCGGAACTAAAGAAGGAAGAGACGAAACAAACTATCTTGAAGATAGGCGGTGACATAGGGAAAACGATACTCACAATTGGTGCATACGGAATCTGGTTCCTGAATCTCCTGAAATTCGAGGAGAATGGAACTATACACTCCAAAGGGTGGAGTTTTATCGGAAAGCCAAGACTTTAAAAAGGATTCATTAAGGAGTTTGTATTTACAAGCTCCTTAATCTTTTTGATATGAAATACCATCATCAAAAATCATATCTCTATCATCATATTTATGGGAAAACCTATAGCTGCGATCATCCTGTATACAACAGAGCCACACTTTATATTAAGTATGGGATTGGACTATGTGTTATTCAGCAGCGATACGATGAAAAAACCAAAAGAACATGGTGGACAGAGATTGACCCTTGGCTAGTAGATGAGATATATCTGCATCCAAAGTTTGATGAGTATTTCAAAAAGTATGCAACTATTCCGACAAATGACATTTATCCCACGGTCTCAGTAAGACAGATAATGTGGGCATTAAGAATGAAGCCAATAAAACGAGAAAAATGGGAAACAGTATTTGACAAATCCCCCATATAAAGTCTATAATAAAATACACATATAATTTAAGGAGGATTATGCCATGAGCGATGACCCTATTTGCAACGTATGTGGACGAGTTATGGAACCGTATAGCGCGGACTTCTGGGTTTGCGACTGCGGCAACAAAGCATTCATAACTTTTGGAGATCCCTCAAGGGAGATAATCCAAGAGTGCGACTGTGACCCCGGACAAATCGAGGATGACGACAAACCATTTGCGTGCCAAACTTGTGATTCAGACTGTTATCCCATGTGTATGGACAGCTGTCCAATCATTGATGATTGATTCGCAAAAATTACATCTTCTTTAATGGAAACAATATTAAAGGAGGAATTCAAATGAAGTTTATAACTATGTGGAAAGAATATTATAAAGAAGTCCTTATTCCTTGCTGGGATTGGTTTAAGAGATATTGGAAAGAATATCTCTTAGTAACCTGCATAATCAGCTTAGGAATGGGAATATATTATAGTTATCTGTTCACAAAAGCATACTACTGAAAACAACTTAATATTTCCAAGAAAGAAGCTCTTACAAGGAGCTTCTTTTTTTATTTTCTTAGTTGAAAGGAGAATTTAATGAATTTCAGAAGGAATTTCTACAGAATCGCCCGTTCTGTAAATAGAAATTTACCAACGATATTTTCTGCGGGAGCTGCCGTTGGGCTTGGAATCACAACCTATCTGACAAGCAAGAAAACACCAATAGTTACATCACTGCTGCGTAAGGTTGATTTGGACAGACCAAGCAAACAAGAAGAGAACAAAGCTTTGATAAAAGAAGCGTTTATAGAATCTATCCCGGTGGCTGTGTCTTTTGCTATTACCGGCGGATTGATATTTTCTGCGGACTCAATAAACCGGAGACGAATCCGGGCAATGGGGGCTGCTTACAACAATCTGGCGAGAAGTTTCAATGAATACAAGCTTGCAGCTATAAGCGGACTTGGAGTCGATGGGTACAACAAGCTGCAAAATGAGTATGCGAAAAAGTATGTAAAAAAAGAGCCGTCATTTTCCGAGGATGGAAAACATATATTCTTTGATGAATTCTCGAAGCAGACATTCGAGGCATCTTTGGCCGATGTTTTGGAAGCTGAATACAATGTGAACAGACACTTTGCTTTAAACGGATATGCTACCGTAAATGAATTCTATGAATATCTTGGAATAGACAAGATAGACGGCGGAGATATATTGTGCTGGTCATTTGATTCCGGATTCGAGTACTACGGTTATCAATGGATAGATTTCATAAACCATGAAAACATCGACGAAGATGGCGGAAAATGGTATTCTATAATCATGCCATTTGAACCAACCATGGATGACTATCTGCATTATCTGGATTACGGAACATCGATAGTGACAGATGGAGTAGGTGAAGTTACTGATTCGCAAAAATTACACGGTATTGGATGAAGGAGGAATTCAAATGAAGTTTAAAATCACAAAAAGCGAAATTGCACGGATCGTTGTTGGTGGACTTTTCATGGCGCTTGGAAACATCGTCATGGAGTTGATGAATCAGGGAGATCTGAATGCGACAATCGAAGAAGAGGTGAATAAACAAATTATGCTGAAAGAGAAATTCAATCCGGAAGAAAACAAAAATGATAATGATGAGGAAGAGGTCTGACAAGGCCTCTTTTATTTTTGGAGAAAGAACATGAAAATTGATTTCAAAAAAATCCCCGTAAAGGCATTTTACAAAAAACTTATTAAATTTACAGTCGTTCATACTCCGGAAATCCTTACGGCAGCAGGCATAACCGGAATGATATCCTCGACCGTATTTGCAGTGAAGGCAACGCCTAAAGCAATGGAAGCTTTGGGCGAGTATGAGAATGATATTCCGTTCAGAACAAAAGTACGGGTCTGCTGGAAGTATTACATTCCGTCAGCCGGAATGATGCTGCTGTCTGCCGGATGTCTGATAGGCTCTAATTCTATTTCGATTCGTCGGAATGCAGCGCTCGCAACAGCCTATAAACTTTCCACTGATGCACTGGCGGAGTATCAGGATAAGGTGGTTGAGACTATAGGCGAGAAAAAGGAAAAGACGATTCGGGAAGAGATTGCAAAAGAAAAGATAAAAGAAAGCCCATATTCCGAAGAACGTCTTTTCGAGACGAAAAAAGGCGATTCGATATGCCTCGACTCATATTCCGGCAGATACTTCAAGACGAATATAGAGAGTGTAAAGCAAGCGATAAATAAGCTCAATTACAGTCTCATTCAGCATCAGTTTGTGAGTCTGAATGATTTCTACTATGAACTCGGGCTTCCGCCGATAAAACTTGGAGAGGACCTTGGATGGCCGGTCGAAAAAGGACTTATAAATGTAGATTTCGGTTCAGACTTAGTTGACGGAGAGACGCCATGTTTGGTGTTGAATTATACACCGCCGATAAAATACGAGTATTTATATCGGTGAGAAAGGAAGTAAATAATGAGCGAAAACAAGTATAAACCGAACGTTGAAACTGTCCGTGAACGAAAAGAAAGCGTCGTGAGCGGAAATGTGACAGTCAAAAAGTCTACCGGTCTGAGAAAAATCATAGAGATGTTCTTCGCAAGAGACATTGACGATGTAAAAGACTTCATGATACGCGAGGTCATTATCCCCGAGCTGAGAGACGGGCTGTACAACCTGATAAACAGTGGTTGTCAGATGTTTCTATACGGCGACACAAGAACAAAGCGTTCTTCAAGTGCCCCCGGAACGGTTCGGGTGAGTTACAACAAGTGTTATGACCAGAGCCGGCCTGCGGAGCAGAATGCCCGGAGTAGAAGCGGAATGAACTTTGACAACGTCACATTCGAGGATATTGCCGACGCAGAGGAAGTTCTGAATCAGATGATAGATATTCTGGAGGATTACAAATCCGTAAGCGTTGCAGATTTCTGTGACCTTGCGAATATTCCCGACGAATACACAGATAGGAAATATGGTTGGACAAATCTTTCAAAGGCAGAGGTGAGACGCGTAAGCGGAGGCGGCTATTACATAAAGCTCCCGAAAGCCATACTTTTACCATAAGGAGGTCAAGATATGAGCATAGAGCAAATGCGCTGTGCTGTTGCTGATGCATATAAGCATAGTGACAATTGGAAAAAGAAAGTTAAAAATATGAGCGATAATCAGATAATCGCCATTTATCGAAGATTCCTCATGGATGGGAAAATAAAATAATTGATATTTTAAGGAAGGAAACAATAATGAAAGTAGACATTAGAAGCATCACTAAGACGATCAGGAACGTCGGTAGATATGCCGGCGTTAAAATTTGGAAGCATAGCCCGACTATACTTGCCATACTTGGAACCGGCGGGATAATAACTGCCGGTGTTGTTGCGTGTAAGGCGACGCTCAAGCTGGAGGATACCATTGCCGAAAAGAGTGAGGACATAGAAATCGTCCATAATTCTCTTGAGGTTGCAAAGAAAACCGTTGAGATAGGCGGAAATGACGCAGAAGATGCACAGGAATACATAGACACCGTTTATAAGCGTGATCTCTTTAAGGCCTACATGAATATGGGCGTTGCAATAGGGAAGCTCTATGGGCCGTCTATTCTTATTTGTGCGGCATCTGTCGGGTGCATATTCGGCTCGAAGAAGATAATGGACAACCGGTATTCCGCCTGTCTTGCAGCGTGCACGACAACTGAACGTCTCTTTGCCGATTATCGCCAGAGAGTGCGTGACGACCTCGGCGAAGATGCGGACCGCAAATATCGCTTCGGAATGGAATCCAAGGAAATTGAGGTTCCCGAGCTCGATAAGAAGGGCAATCCCAAGAAAGATAAGAATGGAAACATAAAGACTAAAACCGAGAAGATAAACACCATTCCTGCAAATTTCCCGGATGGAGAATATGCCAGAGTATTCGAGGAAGCTACCTCGTGGGAATGGGATGAGAACGTGGACGTGAATGCTGTAAGCCTGCTACAGAAGCAGCGCTATGCAAACGACCTTCTCAAATCCCGCGGTTGGTTGTTTCTGAATGAGGTTTATACGATGCTTGGCTTCCCGATAACTCCGTATGGTCAGGATGTCGGCTGGATTTATGTAAAGGACAATCCTCATGGAGAAAATGTCGTTGACTTTGGTCTTTACAAGGCATATAAGCCCGGTTCTTCCGAGACGAGACTTGAAGCGATGTCCTACGACAACAATGCCATAGTCCTCGATTTCAATGTTGACGGTTATATAAAGAACCGCATATTCGAGGCACAGAACATATTTGATTGAAGGGATGAAGAGATCGACAGCAGTTTCGACCTCTGGAATAGGAGATAATAATGCAGCATAAAGACATATTGATATTTGCAGGGGGAGCTATTATTGGCTCCCTCATTTCTTGGCATTACACGAAGAAGAAGTATGAAGAGATATCGAAAAGTGAGATAGCGACAATGCGTGAAGTGTACAGGAAAAAGAACGAAGACCTTGCCATTAAAGCTAGGGTAAAGCCAGATCCTGAATACCTCGTGAACGAAATAGAGCGAGAAAAAGACAGGATAAAATACAATGAAATAGTTGAAAAAGAGGAATATTCAACAGAATCCGAGGAGGATGATTTCGACAATGACGGAATTTCATTCATAGATGATGAGGAATATCTCTCGATGAATGGCTATGATAAGATAAACCTCGTGCTGTATCAGGATGATATTTTGGCCGAGGAACTGGACGACGAGATAGTTCTTGTGGAAGATACCATCGGTCAGGAAGCCGTTGACAATCTGAAAGAGTATCTTCCTGAGGCTGTTTATGTCCGAAATGACAAGACAAAAACCGAATATGAAGTGACAAGAGATGCCCGCACTTATGGTGAAGTAACAGGTATACACATAAAGGAGTATGACGATTAATGAGGAACCAAATCGAATCCGAATATAACGAATGGCTTCTTGAATTATCCGAAAATCTCTGCGCAGACGGCACTTCCCATCAAAAGCTTTTCGAGTATTTGTATTCGAGGGAGTTTTACTCAAATGTCGGGCGCGATGAGAACAGAGCCGAGGATGGAAAAGATCTTAGGCTTAGATTTTCAGAAGATTCAATGCGATACAACTATCGTGATATTTATAAATATCTCTACAACTATCCGTGCAGCGTCCTTGAAATGATGATAGCTCTTGCTTATCGGTGTGAGGACATTATGAGTGATTTTGAAAAGGGCGACAGAACGGGTACGTGGTTCAGCGAAATGCTTCACAGCCTCCATTTAGATGAAATGGATGATAACAATTACGATGAGCAATACGTTGAGCAGGTTGTGGATAACCTTATAAATCACAAATATAAGAGAAATGGAGACGGGGGATTATTTACTATTAATAACCCCCGTAAAAACATGCAAAAGGTAGAGATATGGTATCAGATGTGCTGGTATCTCGACGAATTGGAATGAATTGATATTTTACGAAAGGGGAAGCAGTAATGCTTGATTTTCTTATTGTTTCCACGAGAATTCCGAAGAAAGGAATCGTAGAAATTTATCCCAAGTTCGTAGTTTATGGGTCCAGCTCAGACCTCATGATACGAGGCGGGGATTTTTATGCCGTCTGGAATGAGGAAACAAAACTTTGGTCAACAGATGAGGAGGTGGCGCTCAGATTAATAGACAGAGAACTTGACGACTATGCGAAAGCTCATAAGGACGATTATCCTGATTCATATGTGAAAGTTCTGCATATGTGGGATGCGGAGTCAGGATCGATCGACAAATGGCACAAATTTGTCCAGAAGCAGATGCGCGATAAGTTCCAGCCATTGGACGAAAAATTGATATTTTCAAACAGCGAGACTGGAAAAAGTGATTATGCAAGCAAGAAGCTTCCTTATCCGTTTGAAAGGGTTCCGACGCCGGCATATGATGAACTTATATCTACTTTATATTCTGAGGAAGAAAGACGAAAAATAGAGTGGGCTATTGGATCAATTGTCGGCGGAGAATCAAAGTATCTGCAAAAATTCTTGGTTATGTATGGCGCGGCAGGAACAGGCAAATCAACGGTGCTTAACATAATACAACAATTATTTGACGGATATTATTCAGTGTTTGACGCAAAAGCTCTTGGTTCTACGAATAATGCTTTTGCACTTGAGGCATTTAGAACCAATCCTCTTGTGGCCATACAACACGACGGCGACCTATCAAGAATAGAGGATAATACCCGTCTGAACAGTCTTGTTTCGCATGAAATGATGACCGTGAATGAGAAGTTCAAATCGACTTATGCAAACCGGTTCAACAGCTTTCTCTTCATGGGCACAAATAAACCTGTACGGATAACAGACGCGAAATCAGGCATTATCCGAAGACTTATTGATGTCTCGCCGACAGGGAATAAGGTTCCGCCTGATAAATACAAGGAGCTTGTTTCCAAAATAAAATTCGAGCTTGGCGGCATAGCTGCGCATTGTCTGGACGTTTATACGGAAAATCCCGGAGCTTACGATAATTATATCCCGGTGACTATGCTTGGTGCATCAAATGACTTTTATAACTTTGTTATGGATTCATATGACGTACTTAAGCGTGGCGACGGAATAACGTTGAAGCAGGCTTGGGAAATGTATAAGACCTACTGTGAAGATGCAAAGGTTCCATATCCCTATTCTCAGAGATTGTTTAAAGAAGAACTCAAGAACTATTTTCGAGATTTTAAGGAAAGGGCGCAGCTTGAGGATGATACCCGAGTGCGGAATTATTACAGCGGATTTATATTTGAAAAGTTTGAATACGACCCGACGATAAAACCGCGTAAAACGGAACCCGGGTTCACGCTCGATTTTACAGAATCGTTATTCGACAAGGATTTTGCTGATTGTCCGGCTCAGTATGCGAATACAAACGAAACGCCGGTCAGAAAATGGGCAGACATCAAGACCACGTTGGCCGATATCGACACGCATGAGCTCCACTACGTAAAACCGCCAGAGAATCACATCGTTATTGACTTTGATATCAAGGATGATAACGGAAATAAGTCCTTCGAGCTGAATGCAAAAGCAGCAAGCAGATGGCCACCAACTTATGCCGAATTGAGTAAAGGAGGACAGGGAATTCACCTTCACTACAATTACAGCGGTGATCCCTCAAAACTCAGTCGAAATTATGATGATTCGATCGAGATAAAAACATTCACCGGCAACAGTTCTCTGCGAAGGAAGCTTTCCAAGTGCAATAATTTGCCGGTAGCAACCATTAATTCTGGTTTACCATTGAAGAAGGAGGATAAGGTGGTAAATTTTGAAGGTCTGAAAAATGAACGGAGTTTAAGAACGTTCATAAAACGCAATTTGAATAAGGAGTATCACGGTGCTACAAAGCCGAGCATAGATTTCATCCATAAAGCGCTTGAAGACGCGTATGCGAGTGGAATGAAATACGATGTGACGGATATGCGTCAGGCGATACTCGCATTTGCAGCCCAAAGCACGAACCAAGCAGATTACTGCATCAAGCTTGTGAATAAGATGCAGTTCAAATCGGACGAACCCTCCGAAAATATTGAGACACAGAATGAAACACTGGTTTTCTTCGACGTCGAGGTATTCCAGAACTTGTTTGTGGTCGTCTGGAAGCCACAGGGGAAAAGCCCGATAAAACTTATAAACCCGACGCCATCGGAGATAGAGAATCTTGTAAAGCTCAGACTTGTTGGCTTCAACTGCCGGCGATATGACAACCATATTCTTTATGCAAGACTGATGGGATACACGAATGAGCAGCTTTATGAGTGTTCGCAGAGAATAATCAGTAACAGCGCGAATGCATTCTTCGGCGAGGCATATAATATCTCCTACACTGATATTTATGACTTCGCTTCGGCGGCAAATAAAAAGAGCCTCAAAAAGCTTGAGATAGAGATGGGTATACACCATCAGGAATGTCCTCTCAAGTGGGATGAGCCCGTACCGGAAGATAAATTTGAGATGGTTGCAGATTATTGCGTGAACGACGTTATAGCGACGGAAGCAGCATTTGATTATCTCAAGGCCGACTGGACAGCACGGCAGATACTGGCCGATTTGGCGGGGATGACCGTGAATGACACAACGAATAGCCTGACAGCAAAAATTATATTTGGTTCTAACCGTCATCCACAGGGCGAGTTTCATTATCGGGATCTCGGCAAGCCGGTCTATTCACTCGACCCGGAAACCGAGGAATTTCTTAAAGAAGCCTGCCCGGAGATGATGGCGGAACCGTTTGAAGATGGAAGTTTGCTTCCGTGGTTCAAGGGATATAAGTTTGAGTTTGGGAAATCGACTTACCGCGACATTAACCCCGATAATCCCGACCCAAAGCGCCGCCAAGTCGGAGAAGGTGGATGTGTCTATGCGAAACCGAATGTCTGGGTGAATGTTGCCCTGCTTGATATTGCATCGCAGCATCCGCACAGTCTTATCGCAGAATGTCTGTTTGGGCCAAAATTTACGCGGCATTTCAGAGATATAGTCGAGGGTCGAGTCAGCATCAAGCATCAGGCTTGGAATGAAGTCAACAATATGTTTGGCGGAAAGCTAAAGAAATTTATCGACAAAGTCATAGCCGGAGAAATGACGTCTAAGGACTTGGCAAACGGTCTTAAGACAGCCATAAATGCGGTGTATGGCCTCACGGCGGCATCATTTGATAATCCTTTCAGAGATTCGAGAAACGTAGATAATATCGTGGCGAAGCGAGGCGCTTTGTTTATGATAAATCTTCGGCTTGAGGTTCAGAAGAGGGGGTTCAATGTTGTCCACATAAAGACAGATTCGATAAAGATATCCGACGCGACGCCCGAGATAATAGACTTTTGCATGAAATACGCAAGACGATATGGATACACCTTTGAGCATGAGGCGACGTATAAAAAAATGTGCCTTGTCAACGATGCAGTCTATATCGCTCAGTATGAGGAAGCGGATATTTGCAAGGATCTATACGGTTATATTCCGGATGAGAACAAAAAGCATGGCCTAGAGTGGACTGCGACCGGGGCTGAATTTGCTCATCCGTATATTTTCAAGAATCTTTTCAGCAAAGAACCGATAGGATTCGAGGATCTTTGCGAGACAAAAGCAGTGACTTCCGCATTATATTTGGATATGAATGAATCCCTTCCGAATGTGACTATACTTGAAAAAGAGCAGGATAAACTCCTAAAGCAAATAAGTGATCCGAATCGACTCGGTGAACCCATGACTGAAGAATGTGCCCGTGTTGAAGAGCTTACAGCCGAGATAGCCAAAGGCCATGATTATCGTTTCATCGGGAGGACAGGACAGTTCTGCCCGATAGAACCGGGTTATGGCGGAGGCTTGCTTGTCCGTGAAGGGAAAGGAAAAAACGGACAAGTCAAGTATAGTTCTGTGCCGGGTGCAAAAGATTATCGATGGCTTGAGACCGAGAATATCCGCGGAACGCCAATGGCGGACCATATTGACAAAACCTATTATCAAGGAATTCTCAATGATGCACTTGAATCCATCGGAAAATACTGTGATCCTGAATGGTTCTGTGCGTGAAAGGAGATAAAATGTATTGCCCATATTGCAATAGCTACAACATAAAAGTTGAAGACTCAAAATCTAAATGCAAGAGAAGCAATTATAGAAGAAGGAGGTATAAATGCTTATCCTGTGAAAAAAAATTCTCTACTCTTGAAGTCCCCGCTACATTTCGGGGACTCAAGATGGTGAACATAGGAAGTGATATGACCGCGATCTTATTTCCGAATGTGTCTTCGCCGAATTTGAAAGGAGAAAAAACATGACAAACGACAGAGAAATGATGAAAAAAGAAGCGATCAAGCGAATGGAGTTTCTTCATATTCATCCGGCAGCAATAGAAAGCTTTGAGAAAGACAACGTCATAAATGCATCGTTTCTCAGTGCTCTTTATTATTTAACGGACAAACAGAAGGAAAGAGTAAAACAATTTGAGGAAGAATCTGGAGGACTTGTATATCACGTCATAGAAAACTTCTACGAAGACATAGGACATTTACTGTCATTCCTGTACGTATCTAAATACGATGAAGAATGGGAACAGGATATGAAAGACCTTAATGAAATGACGCCCGTGGCCTATGTCGCCAATGTTACGGATGAGATATGTTCAGAATACGGATGCATCAGGATAAAGCCATACGGCGGCGGTCTTCTTCGGATCTATTGATATTTTGGAGGGGATAATGCAAGAACGAATTTCAAAGGATCGATATTATCTTAACATCGCCGCTGCTGTCGCAGATCGCTCAACCTGCTTAAGACGGAAGTACGGCGCGATAATTGTGAAGAATGATGAGATAATCGCAACTGGATATAATGGCGCGCCAAGAGGCGAAACCAATTGCTGCGATTCTGGAGAATGTTGGCGAGAGAAACATAAAATACCCCATGGAGAAAGATATGAGGCTTGCATTGGTGTTCATGCAGAGCAAAACGCGATCATATCAGCCTCTCGTTCGGAAATGATAGGATCAACTTTATATTTGGTAGGCTTCGAGAACGGTGAAAAAATGGAGCCTGCAAATGTGAAGCCGTGTCCGATATGTAGTCGGCTTATAAAAAATGCCGGGATACTCAGAGTCATTACGGACGAAGAGAATAAGCTCGCATAAATTACATATCCCTTTATGAAAGAAAATTACATGGAGGGATAAATATGATGAATAATGTAATGTGGATATATGGATTTGGCGGAGCTGAAGATGCTTATAAGCCTATATGGTATATCGGAATCCCAGACGATTCAGTGTCTATTAGAACACTCATATATGAAGCGTCAATGCTTAAGGCAAGAATGCCCAGCATTGAAGAAATATATGTAGTTGACAGTAGACCCGGATTAGCTGGAGATTATAAGAGTGCCATTAAGAAAAACAGCATCGAGGGCTATGCTATATTCAAAGACCTTATTACAAAATCCGGAATAAAGCTGCTGTAATCTTTCATAGAGAAGAGTTGTCTTAACGATGACTCTTCTCTTTTCGCAAAAATTACTCCTTTCTTAATGAAAGGAGCTGAAAAGCTATATGAAAATTAAAGACGGTATTAAACTGGGAATCGGGGCTACGATCGGTTATTGCATTACTTACGGTGTTGCGGCTGGTGTTTATAAAATATTGACAATTCGCTGTAAAAAGCTCATTGATATTGATTTATTTAATAAAGCACCTGCATCCCGTGACTATGATGAACGATTTCACCACAAACCAGAAAATACTATTAAAGTAAAAAAAATAGGCTTTGCAGTTGACTAAGATAAGGAGATCTAACAAGGTCTCCTTATTTTCTTCGCAAAAATAACATACCTTTTAATGGAATCTTAATTGAAAGGATGAATTTTATGACTTACAAACAAATTGAGGCGAGCAGAGAAATACGTCTTTGGATAGGACAGGTTGTAGTTCCGACACTTGGGCTTGGAGCCGTTGCAATGTCGAACCCTGAGATAAAGAATGCCATAAAAACAAAGTTTGAAGACGTCAAGAGTTCAATTGCTATCTCACTCATATGACAAATGGTGGGCGAGGCGAAATCAAGCCGTTTGATATTCGGATGATCGAAGATGCTCCACCGTTCACAAAGCTAATTGCTGACTGGGATGTCTGGAAGTTCGATTTTGGTGATATGACACGCTGCTTTGTCGCAGCATTTAACTGCGGCAACTTTGATCCTCAGAGCCGTGAATGGCTAAGATTCGGTCGTGCAAAATCTCACGGAGTGTTTGACGAAGACCATATGGTGATAGAAGGATCAATTATGCTCAAGTACCGAAACGGTTGGGCAAAAGAATATTTGAAGCGTTTCGGATTTGAGGTAAATTTTGAAGGACTAAATTGCTTTGCTGTTAACCTCGGAAATTGCAACAGTGAGTATTTTAAGTCTCTACCAGACGGGAAATACGACGCTTTCATGCCGTTTGCTTATAACGGAGAGAAATGGACAGTAAGCATGTATTCTAAGACTCATGACGTCTCTGATATTTGTAAAAAGTATGGCGGTGGAGGTCATGCACAAGCAGCTGGGTTCACATGTAAAGAACTTCCGTTTAAAAAAGGAGAATGATGATGGCAATAGCAAAGAAATGTGATAGGTGCGGAAAATTTTATGAGCACTATCCGAAAGGCAATAAATCGCAAAGCAATGCAATAAGAAAAATTCAAAGAGATGCTCTTGGCGGCACAGAAAACGCCTTCCATAATTGGATAATAGATCTGTGCCCAGAATGCATGGGCGAATTTGAGAAGTTTATGACTGCTAAGTTTGATGACTAAATTACTATTGCAATGGGGGAGGGGTGTACCATTGATTAAAAACGCAAGAATTCTGTCTACTATGCTTGGACGAGAAGACCACGGAATTATGACTTTCATGATTTATATTGATGCTGGAAACTTCTCTTGCGGCGTTGGCGGATTTTGTCTTGATGAATATAGTAACAATATTAAGGCGCGAATCTTTAGAGCAGAGTCTATGGAAGCCATTTCCAAGATTTTGGACGTGGTTGGAGTTAACAAATGGGAGGATCTTCCCGGAAAGTACATCCGATTCAAAGATGATGGCTGGGGTTCTACCGTAACTAAAATTGGCAACATTATTGACGACAAGTGGTTCGACATGAGAGAATTCTTTGGGAAGGAAAGTAAGTAAATGATTAAATATAGACAAATTATGTTTCTCGAACTTGAACACTATCCAGAGAAGTGTGACGAATGTCCCATGTTTACGATGGCACCTTACCAATGCCATAACGAACGAGGAATGGAAGGCCGTTGTAGGCTTGGATATATGAGCAATGATGATATGCGAGACTTTTATGGCAGAACGCTTTTTGCTAAGTGCAATATCAAGAATAATCCAAACGTTTCTATTAAAAAGAAGGAGAATAACAATGACTGATATTTCTGTGATATGGTACGACGATTATTACGTCCCACATAATTCCCCGGTATATTTTGTGGATGCAGTTAGGGATCGTTTTCTTGTTGTGGATAAAGACAATAAGTTTCATTGGGCGTCCACCAATGATTGCGAGCTTCTGAAACAGACAAAGCAATGATATTAATTACATCTTCGCAAAAATAACACTTCTTTTAATGAAAGGAGTTGATATTCTATGAAAGCAATATTTGACAGACATTGTTGTCAATGGGAACCCAACATCGATTATAACTTGATGTTCTTACGTTCTATCGAAAGACACTCGAACGATAAACTCAAGCTAAGAGGTTATGTAACAATTTTTGAGGTCTATGAATCTCTTGGGTTGAAACTTGATTTCAAAAAGCTTGAAAATGTGAAAAATCCAAGTGATCTTTGGTGGTCGTATAGAAATAATAACAAAATCGATTTTGGAATAATGCCAATTGAAAACACAGATATTGTATGCCTAAATTTCAATATCAATATCGATTAAAAAGTTTAGGACATCTGAAACATGGTGTCCTATTTTTTTGTTTTTGAAAGGAGAAAAGCAATGCTTAAAATTGAAAACACTGAAGTTATGGGTTGGGAAGCAGCCATCCGTGGAATGCGAAATCCGAAGAACTCTTGGGATAAGAGTGATAGTTTCTGCAAGCCATCGACGGAGAATTGTTGTGGTTGCCATGACTATAATAAATGTGCTTATATTTTTGAATCGACCGGAAAACCGTATCGAGGAGACATCGGCCCCAATGACCTTGACCTCATGACCCGCCTCTGCAACGCCGGTACTGACCATCGTAAATTCATGCGGATGATTATCGTGTATCTTGATATTACGGCTCCGTTGTATTGGTGGAAGGAGTTTGACACCTACAAGGTTGGTACTGTTGCCAATTCATGCTCCACGATGCACAAGATTGCAGATAGGGAGTTTACGCTGGAAGATTTCTCGTGTGAACATCTCATTGACTATGATTTATATTCTTGCAATGAAGCCGATGGGCCTGTAATAAATGGTGCTCCTCATATTGGATGCGGGGGACTTCAGCTTCTTAACCTGACAATTAACGTCCTCAATTATTATAGGGGTAAATACCTTACCACAAAAGACAAAGAATACTGGTGGCAGCTTATCCAGCTTCTTCCGAGCTCCTATAACCAGCGCCGGACGGTCATGCTGAACTATGAGGTTCTGGCAAATATATACAAATCTCGCAAGAACCACAAGCTCGACGAATGGCATACCTTCTGCGACTGGATTGAGAGTCTTCCTTATTCGGAGCTGATTACGGGAAAGGAGGAAAAATAATGATTTGGGATGAAGATATTTCATTTGAAGGGTATTGCCAAAAGAAGGCTGAATGGCTTGATGATCATGAACATTTTCTTGGTGATCCTCCTATTTCTGCTCAGTATGCGCTTGATTTGATATTTAAAACCTTGGTCGATGACAAGGAGAATTGCCCATATCTTACGACATTACCTGAAACGACAGAGCAAACTAATTCGATTATGCTAGAAGTAATACTAAGAAAATACAGCAGGGAGTATCGTAAATATTTAAAGAAACTGAGAAAGGAGAACAACCAATGTTTGAAGGAGTAAAAGAAACCTTATGTGCTCGCTGCGCTCATATGCAAGTATGTGCCTATCAACAGGACTATCTTGATATTCTCAAAGCAATTGAAAACGCGGATATAACCCGAGATACACCCTATGGAAAAACCACATCAAAAAAAGTTATTCATTATGACTTCATCAGTGAGATTTCTGTTGGCTGTAAGTATTATCAAAACTGGACGGGAGCTTATCGTTCCGAAGGAGTAAATTTATGATAATCAAAAGAACTTGGACAAGATTCGATAACAGGAAGACTTGGAAAAAATATTGTTACACAGGATATTTTCTATTTGGATTCATTCCGGTCTATATCGATCGGGTTACAAACAGGATCTAATATGAGCTTGATTCTGAATGTCGTAAAAGATTGGGAGTGGCTCCGTGATATTCTGGCTCGTAGCAAGAGTACTCAGATTAAGGACGAAGATCTTACGGTAGAGGATAAGATGCGTATTTGCGACTTGCTGTGGGAGTACCGCAATGATAGATGTTCCATTTGCGAACTTATGAAGAAAGAGGTTGAGTAATGGACGAATTAGCCTACAGGCGTTATTGCAACTGTGGAAAGGCTGCCGATGATATTTATCGAGCAGTTAGAAGTGTGTACCCATTTTTATCTTGGCGAGACGCGTATTTACGAGCGGTCAAAGATGGACTTCTGACTAAGGACGATAGAGAGCTTGTTCGTGAATTTCATCCGGTTAATTAACCAAACGCCTTTATCAGTGAGATATCCTTTGATTGTAAGTACTATCAAAACTGGACGGAAACCTACTTTTCGCAAAAATTACTTCCTTTATAATGAAAGGATGGTGGACTTTATGTTCAAAATTATCAATACGAAAAATTACATTAAGGTAAGTACTATTCAGGATGCAATCGAATTGCGAAAGAAGCTTATGGAAAGTCACAAACGCCAAATTCAGGAATGCATATCAGAATTAAATACTGATATAGTTAATGATGACTTGGACTTAAATACAACTGCTTTGCAGTTCTGGATTGATCGACTGGGGGAAGACAGAGAAATTCTTAATGAATTGATCAGCGTATCGAAATCAAATTAAAGCAGCTATCTGAAAATAAGGAGATCTAACAAGGTCTCCTTTTCTTTATCGAAAGGAATGTAAAAAACTATGAAAAGATTTATCGTGACGTTCTTCTGCCATGGCGAGCTTGACGACGTTTATGTTGATACCGAGAACATCGACGAAGCAATAGAAAAAGCCTCATATGGAATGGAAGGATGTGTTGATGCAGTTTTTGATACTTATACGAATAAACTCTATAATTATCAGATATTATCGTCGCAAAATTAGATCTGCTTTTAGAGTATTAATAACCAGAAAAATATTTGGAGGTAATGTGAAATGACAATTGCAGCATGGGTCGAATTCATTATACTTGCAATCACTATCCTTGGAGCGGGATTGATGTGCGCATTCTTTTTCGACGGCTACGTCGGCAAATGTGTCTCTGTAATAGTAAGCATTGTTCTTACGATACTATTATATTGCGGATTTAATTGGTATTTCACTTCGACAGCATCAGGAAAACGCGCTATGATAGACCAGAGAAGTGAACTGAATAATGGACTTAACCGGGTGGTCACAATTTATACAGCCGATGGAAACATACTTGCGGAATATAAAGGGAATATCGACATCGAGGCAAATGATGGCGGATATGTGATATTTGATTATGACGGAAAACGCTATATGTATTATAACTGCTTCGTCGAAAGTATCGCCGATATAGGAGGATGAACAATGTATTATGCAGCGCATCTTAAAAGCGGTGTATGTTTAAATTTCAACAAGAAATGTAAGAAAGTTTTATATTCTCATTCGATTCTATGTACATTTTTTGATGGCGGTATGTGTTTGGGCGTGATTCCTTATGAAAACATAAATTATATTTTACTATATACGGAGGATTAATCGTGAAAAAAATCATATCTTACACGCTGTCTGTGTTGACAGCAATCTGTTTCATGGGAGGAGTAACAATTCTCGCTACTGCAAAAGGAGGCTGAGATGCTTACTATTGATGAAATGATAGCTGTTCTTGATGCAATGCTTGATACCAAGCGAAAAAGACACATAGCCGGGGGAGTGTTGCTGAGTTTATCCCTTCTCTTCGGCGGACTCTCGGCAACTGTGATAACCATCAAAGATGATTCGCACAATTAACACCTTCTATAATGAAAGGAAGGTGTTTCTTAATGAATAATACATCTAAAATCGCCCTCAAGGAAGTTAATGTTACTAAAGGCAAAATCAAGAGCTTTAATGAATATGGGAAAAATATGTTGGAACTGGCAAAACATATTTATGAAGCTCACGAGTATGCGGCAAAGGCATTAGGCTTCTCATGCGGAGCTGAGATGGATGAATATATCCGGAGAAGCAGCGAATACTGAAATAAAAGGAGATCTAACAAGGTCTCCTTAATTTTTATCAAAAGGAGAAAAGCAAAATCATGAATGTAAACAAGTATGTCAGGATTACTAAATCCAAACCGACAATTGAAACTGTTAGAGATGCCGTACATGTCTACGGACCTGATATTTATTGTTGTTTATCGAGTCTCGAAAATGACATAGAAAACGGAAGACTTATTTATACAAAAGCTTTCACATCTTCAGAATTGATCAGCCGGCTTTCGGTATTCGACTTCTTAAAGGCGTCAAACTGGCATTTCAACACAATGGCGCTGAATTATTATTGTTGGCTCAATGACTGCTCTGTAGATGATGGGACCAAGGCAATAAAAACAATGATAGCTCAGCATAACAGATTCAAAACCAAAAATAATAAGAAATGAGAAGTTTATTTTATCGATCGTTCGTTGGTCGATGATATTTAAAAAGGAGAAAAATAATGGCTACTGAAAAAGTTACCCTCGATGAAAAAGTTAAGAAAAAAGTTGGCGACACCATCGTAGAAGGAACGATAGACTCTGTGAAGACAAAAATAGTGGAAAATATAGATGATATTATTCCCGCAATAATTAAAGTCGCCGCGGTGGCCCTGTGTATAAACGGGGCTTTTAATTTTATCAATCGGCCGAAGCCGACGACCAATAACGTTCATTTTTATATTCATATTGTTTGATAAGGAGAATCAATAACCATGGAAGAAAACAGAAACAACAGAATGCCACATATGACTATCAGAAATTGCAAGATATGCTACCGCAATTTCTCAGGTAAGGCCACGAAATTTACGCCTGAAGGACGAAGAAGTTTCAGTGTTATTCTTGATGAAGATACTGCGACCAATCTTCAACAGCAGGGTTGGAATATAAAGATAAAGCCGCCTAGAGAAGAAGGCGACCCGATGTTTTGCACACTGCCTGTCACTGTCCGCTTTGACGTCCTTCCGCCGAGAATCTATCTCATAAGCGGAAACGTAAAGACCGAGCTGGATGAAGACAGTGTAAATGTTCTCGATTACGCCGAGATAGAAAAGATAGACCTTGTCATCAATCCGAGGAAATATGACGTAAATGGAAAGGAAGGTATAAAGGCATATCTCAAGACGATGTATGTCACTGTCGTGCAAGATGAGCTTGCAGCCGAATACAGCGAATACGATTATCCGAGAGATGATGACCTGCCTTTCAATATCTGATATGTGCGATGAAATAACAAGACAAATAAACAGCTATCTCCCAAAACTTAGAGGGGAATTGAATATTGAGTATAGTACGACATCCAACCTAAATACGGCGTATTATATTCGCCCCTCCGATGGAAGAATAGAAAAATTTACATTCGAGTCAAACGTAGTCTTTCTGAATTGGCTGATAGGAACTGTTGAATCCGAAGAAAGGACGAATAAAATGAACGAAGAGTATACAAAACTAAATAAGCTTGATGAATGTGACACGCCTAAAATCGCAGACATGGTGAATCATCCGCCGCATTATATGTCTAAGCGCGGAATAGAATGCATGACTGCAATAAAGGCATGTGTTGACGGATATGTAGCTATACCCACCATAGGCTGGCTGGCAGGTCAGATAATAAAATACCTTTGGCGTGCCCCATTCAAGGGTCACTTCTATCAGGATCTGCGCAAGGCCAACTATTACATGCAGGAAATAATGAAGGAAATCGAGGGTCATGACACATAATTTCTTGATACGATTCAACGACAAAACGAGCACTCTTTTCACGAATGCAAAAATGTATGTAGTCGATGATGAGAACCGGATGATTTCCATTGTTTCGGAAGAGAAGTCTCAATTGATATTCTTTGACGATATTAGCTCAATTGAGATAGTCAGAGCCGAAAAAACTATCATTTACGGAGCCCACAAGACAGTAAAGGAGATAAAATGAACGATAACACGAACCAAGTGCATCAGCGTTATGCAGTTATCTATCTAGGCCTGAAGTTGCTGTTCTGCATCACCCTTGTCGCCGGAGTAACATTTCTTTCGTACCACTTTAACACGCCAAAGCTGATGTGGTGGTATTTGCTGGCGGTATTTGCTTATTTCGGAGTATGATAAATCTCTACGAGCACCAGCTTGAAGCACTTAAGCATGTCCATAATGGATGCATTCTCTACGGAGGGGTCGGGAGCGGGAAGTCCCTGACCTCTCTTGCTTATTATTATCTGGAGAATGGCGGGAGCATGTATTCTCTAACAGGTGGCGAAATGGAGGCCATGGATGATACAGCAATACAGGACTTATATATCATAACGACAGCCAGAAAGCGTGACACATGTGAGTGGAATAAAGAGCTTCTGCCATTCATGCTGACGACCGATAAAGAAACAAACCTATACAGAAACAAAGTCGTCATAGATTCGTGGAACAACATCAAAAAGTATGCAAACGTTTTGGGTGCATTCTTTATATTTGATGAGCAACGAGTAATAGGCTACGGAGAATGGACAAAGACCTTTCTTAAAATAACGAAAAATAATGACTGGATATTGCTGAGCGCGACACCGGGGGATACTTGGATGGATTACATGCCCGTCTTTATTGCGAATGGCTTCTACAGGAACAAGACAGAATTCATTCGTGAACATGTCGTCCAGAACCCGCATACGAAGTTTTTCTCGGTTGACAGGTATGTGAATACCAGACGGCTCATACGGCTCAGAGATAAGGTTTTGGTTCCGATGAATTTCGAGCGACATACAATCACTCACGATGAGACGCTGATATGCAGTTATGATATTTCTGAATACCGCCATATTATAAAGGACCGCAAAAACCCATTTGTAATAGACGAGAAAGGCCGTGAGAAGCCTATTGAGACTGCTGCCGAGTTCTGTTACTGCCTGCGCAAAATCGTTAATTCAGACCCTTCACGGCTGTCTCATGTCATTGATATTTGCCGGGAAAGGCGGAGAGTCATAATCTTTTACAATTTTGATTATGAACTTGATATTCTCAAGGCTGCTGATTACGGCAAAGAATTCGCTATCGCGGAATGGAACGGACACAAGCATGAGGAAATCCCAAAGACGAAAGCTTGGGTTTATTTAGTTCAGTACAATGCCGGGGCCGAAGGATGGAATTGTATAGTCAGCGACACAATACTTTTCTATTCCCAGAATTATTCTTACAAAAATCTGATTCAGGCAAAGGGACGAATAGATAGGCTGAATACACCATTTACAGACCTTTATTATTACCACCTAAAATCCTATGCACCAATTGACATCGCCATATCGCGGGCATTGAAAAACAAAAAGCGATTTAATGAGAACAGCTTTGTCAATAATATTTGAAAGGAGAAATCATGAATACTTTTGAAAATAATACGCTGATGGAAGAAAATAAACTGAATGCTCTTAAGATGTTCTATTTGAAAAAGAAAGTACGTATTATAAATGGTATTAGTATGCATTACGGAAAAATTGGAACCGTTACGTATGTCACTCCCTATGGAATGCTGAACGTGAAGCGAGACTCGCATCTTCCCGGATGTTATGAGAATATAGTTGTTCCAATAGACTACGTAGAATTTTGCAACGAGGAGGAAGACCTGTCGCTTTATCCAAAAGTAATGGAGGATGCAATAATGAATGATATGATCAAGAAAGCTCTTAACACAAGTAATGCCGATTTAGGAAAAGATTTCAAGCCTAAAAAGATAATTCATTCCGGCCCCAAGACTATAGTGTTCTTCAAGAACGGAGAAAAAGTCGTAGTATCGTGTGGAGAAAATGAGACTTATGACGATTACACAGCTTTCTGTGCAGCTCTCGCAAAAAAGATATTTGGCAGCACCAGCCGCGCAAAGAAGATAATGAAGTCTGCCACCGTCGAAAAGAAGGAGAAGAAAGACTAATGGTTATTTTGTTCGATGTTCTATGCATTATAGTTTTAATTCTCGTTTTGGAACAGAGGTTATAACGAATGTCAGGAAGCTATGATGGTTATAGTCCGTAGCTATAAGGATGAAATTATGAAATTAGAGGAAAAGAATCATGAATTATTATTCAATAAGAGAGCTGAAGAATAAAGAATTCAGCGGCAACTTTGAGTTTGAAATAGATGGTGTCGTTCGTGACAAGATATTGAAACTTTTGGGCTATGACGCCTTTGATATTTGGTTTCTGAATACGTTTAACCGCGAGTCAATAATAACCACATTAAAGCATAAAATAAGATGTAAAATAGCTTGGATGCGATTCGATAAGAGGGCGAGAGACTATTTTAGAGGAAAGGATATATTCAAACATGGAAAATGAAATTATTGATAATTTTCATGACGTTCCTTTTAATCCTACCTATATAGCATCCAGATTTCTTCGTTCGCTTGGATTCACTAAGTTTGAGATCTGGTTTATAAAGAAGTTCGGCCGACTTTCATTGATATCTAAAATAAAAGCGAAATTTATGGTAAAGAAACTGGAGAAAAGAATAAAGAAATTTTATGGAGATGTAATTTCCATAATGAATGAGGAAAATGATGATGAATAACGGAGAAACTAAATTCGTAGACTTCCACCGATATTGCAAAACTTGCAAGTATTCAAAACTCAGAGAAAATCAGGAACCGTGCGATGAGTGTCTGGAATATGCTGTGAATGAGTACTCACATAAACCTGTCAAATGGGAGGCCAAAAAGTGATTGATATTACAATTACTCCAGAGCACCTTGAAAAGCTTTATTTGGAAAACGGATTCTGCTATACGGAAAATGCCGAACTCTTGAGCGAGGAAATGTCTGAGCTGAATAAGGAACTCATAAAGCTTATCCGTAGACGGAAAAAGTGTGCCATGGCTGAGCTTGAAAATATTCCGATCATCATAACTGAAGCCAAGCCTAGTATCGCAGAAGAGATGGCACATGTTTATATTTGCATGGAAGCAATAAAGGATATCCTCGGCATAAAGGGTTCAGACATCCAGCGTTATATAGACGCGAAGGAAATGAAAAAATAACAAAAGCAATAGTAAAATAATGTGACTTTAGAAGAGTTTCTGAAAATAGGGCTTGTATTAATTGCAGGCCCTATATTTTTTTCAATTTTTCAGCTGAATTTTGTGGCCAGATTTGTTTTTAAAAGTGGGCAGAAAGTGGGCTTTGGTCAGTTTTGTTTTGATATTTTTAAGAAAAATTTTGAAAATTTGCTTAAAAAATGGTTTGTGGCCACTTTTTCTGGCCATATGGCCACTTTTAAAAACAAAAGTGGGCAGAGCGCAGCACTATATATAGTGCTCATTTCCGGATTTGAGCACTATGACGCCCACTTTTACACATTTTTTTATAAGTTAATATTAAAAAAAATTATAAAATAAATATAGGATTTTCACAAAAGTGGGCAGAGACCTACACAAATAAAATAAGAGACAGCTTATGACCGTCTCTTATCAAATCAATATTTCATGAATTCCAACATCCAAACTCCTTGCTTCTGCAACGTCAGACACTTGTCAAAAGCATATCGCATAGTATTGAGGTCTATTTTGTCATATAGGTTTGCTATATGGAGTTCAAGTTCTTCAGTGTTTTTATGCATAGCACGAAGCTTTTGCGCATAGATTACTGCAAATTTAAGAGGGAAGCGCTGAGCATTACTCAGGTCAGCTTCATTATGGGATTTTGTTGCATGATAGCAAAGGGCGAATATACCGGCGGCAGCTCTTATTTCTTCATCACTTATGGTTCCTTTTTGAGAATCATCGACTGCACGTTTCAAAGCATCCTCAACATAATTTGATACACTTCTGTTTTCAGAAGTAGCAGCGTCGTTCAATTGGTCTTTAAGTTCTGGAGTAAGTCGTATTTCTAAGCGTTCAGTTTTCATTTGAAATCCTCCTTATAATTTGTACCTATATTGTACGGCAATTGTACGTACAAGTCAATTGGGAAATTGATATTTTATTAAGTTCGCAAAATATACAATTCTTTTAATGAGAACAAAACACAAATAAAAGGAGAAAAATATTATGTTCGAGTATTTATGGGTTCCTATATTTGCAGTTGTCATTTTGGTAATCGCAGACACAATCATCGATTATTTTAAGAAGGAAAATGAAATGGAAATAAAGAGAGAGTGTTATTCAGATTACCTGACTGTCAACGGATTTATAGACTCAGCAACAAATCGAAGAGAATTTGAAGAATTATATTTGAAAGTTCTTAAAGAATGAGGGCTTGCATCTATTGCAAGTCTTCTTCTTTTTGCATTTTTACTTCGCAAAATTTACAAGCCCTATTATAGAGGGGAAGTAGAATAACGATTTCTACTTTCTCTTTTATATTTTGGGAGGCTGAGATGCGAGAGAATAAATTTCAGGGAAATCTTATAAAACAAATCAAAAAAGAGTTTCCCGGATGCATGGTCCTCAAGAATGATGAACAATATCTTCAAGGGATTCCCGATCTTACAGTTTTATATAAAAACAAGTGGTGTGTCTTGGAATGTAAAAAAAGCCCAACAGAAGTTCATCAGCCCAATCAAGACTATTATGTTGAGAAGTTAAATGAAATGTCGTATTCGACTTTTATTTTTCCTGAAAATAAAGATGAAGTTATGGAGGAGCTTCACAGCATATTCGATAATTGAAAGGAGTTCATATGGATTTTTTCAATCACCCAAATCTGGTCGGTAAGCATTCATTCCTCAGCCCGAGCAAGTATCATTGGATAAATTATGACAAAGAAAAACTCATGGAGACATATACCAACTTCCTTGCCGCTCAGCGTGGAACAGAGCTGCACGAATTCGCTGCTACCTGCATCCGCCTTGGACAGAAGCTACCGAAGATAAACAAGACTTTGAATATGTATGTCAATGATGCCATAGGTTATCGTATGCATCCGGAGCAGCCATTATATTATTCTGAAAATTCTTTTGGAACTGCCGATGCCATATCTTTTAACGACAATTTTCTTCGCATACATGATTTAAAATCAGGTGAGACAGCAACATCGATACATCAATTAGAGATATATGAAGCGCTGTTCTGCCTTGAATACAGATATAAGCCAAAAGATATTAAGGCTGAATTGAGGATCTATCAATCAAATAAGAAGCTGATATGTGAGCCGGACCCGGATAAGATAGCTGAAATTATGGAGAAAATTATAGAATTCGATAAGACAATAAATAAGATGAAAGCAGAGGTTTAATAATGTTCGACGAAATTGATATCTTCCTCGAAGAAGACGAACTCATGCATTATGGAACACCGAGGCATTCAGGCCGGTACCCGTGGGGGTCGGGTGAAAATCCATATCAGCATGAAGAATATTTTCGTAAAACAGTAACGGATCTCAAAAACAAAGGACTGAGTGAAAAAGATATTCGTGACTTTATGGGCATGACAAGCACTGAATACCGTGCCATGAGTCAAATATCCAAGGCTGCCAAGCGTGAAGAAGAATTTCGGATAATTCGTGAGCTTGCAGACAAAGGATATTCTAATGCTGAGATAGGTAAGCGCCTTGACCCACCTAGGGGTGAGTCATCTGTTCGTGCTATGCGCGATGAGGCCTTTCAATTGCGAAACAAGTATACTTCCAATACAGCGGACATGCTTAAAGATGAAGTGGATTCAAAGGGGTTCATTGATATCGGCAAGGGTGTTGAGACCGAGTGCGGCGTTTCCAAGGAGCGATTCAACACTGCCGTCACCATGCTTGAGATGCAGGGGTACAAGGTTTACACCTTAGATCTTGAACAGGTCACAAATAAAGGGCGTTACACAAAGCTCAAGGTTCTCTGTCCACCTGATACGGATTATAAGGAACTTCTCAATAATCCCGATAAAATTAAGACTATAACTTCTTATATGGAGGACGGCGGAGAGAAGATAAAACCGGTTCAGTTCCCCTCAAGTCTTGATTCATCCAGAATCCAGATTCGATACAACGAAGATGGAGGCATTGAAAAGGATGGTGTTATTGAGCTTCGTAGGAATGTTCCCGACCTCTCACTTGGAAACTCACTTTATGCGCAGGTTCGTATTGCCGTTGACGGCACTCATTATCTTAAAGGCATGGCTGTTTATTCTGACGACCTGCCGGATGGCGTTGATGTCGTGTTCAACACTAACAAGCACAAAGGAACGCCGATGACTTCCGTTCTCAAAGAGCTCAAAACGAATAAGGATGGAACTATCAATGAAGACAATCCATTCGGCGCTCTTATAAAGGCCGGAGGTCAGAGCACTTATATCGATGCTGACGGAAAAGAAAAGCTTTCACCAATAAACAAACTTCGTGAAGAAGGTGATTGGTCCGAGTACAGCAGAACTCTATCCTCGCAGTTCCTCTCCAAGCAGAGTCAGGGGCTTATAAAGAAGCAGCTTGGCCTTGCGTATGCCGACAAGGCAGATGAATTTGATGAGATATGCAATCTCACTAATCCGGCTGTAAAAAAGAAGCTTCTGGAATCGTTCGCTGATGACTGTGATGCTTCGGCTGTTCATCTCAAGGCCGCTGCACTTCCGAGACAGCAGACTCAGGTTCTTATACCTGTGGCCTCGCTGAAAGACACAGAGGTATTCGCGCCAAACTATCAGCCGGGCGAAAATGTCGTACTAATTCGATATCCTCATGCAGGCACTTTTGAGATACCAGAGCTCACGGTTAACAACCGAAACAAAGAAGCGCTCTCTGTCCTCGGCAAGAATGCAAAGGATGCCATCGGTATAAATTCCAAAGTTGCCGGGCGTCTCTCAGGTGCTGACTTTGATGGTGACACCGTTCTTGTGATTCCCGTGAATGACAAAGTGCGAGTCAGAACTTCCGCGCCTCTGAAAGCTCTTGTAGACTTCGACCCAAAAGAATCGTATCCTTATCATGATGGCATGAAAACAATGAAAAAGGGCTCAGTCGGCAATGAGATGGGAAAAATCTCTAATCTAATAACTGACATGACACTACAGGGGGCTACCACTGACGAGCTCGCCCGTGCTGTTAAACATAGTATGGTTGTCATCGATGCTTATAAACATAAGCTGGATTACAGGCAGTCAGAAGTTGACAATGGTATAGCAGAACTCAAGAAGAAGTATCAGCCTGCAAATGACGACGGCACAAAAGGTGCATCTACTCTTATTTCGAGATCGAAGTCACCGGTTTATGTCAATAAAAGAAAAATGTTTCAGATTGACAAAGACACAGATCCCGAGACAGGTGAAAAGATCTATAGAGAAGCCGATCCTTATGTGACCAAGAATGGGGAAGTTAAGTATTATAAACAGACTTCCAGCAGAATGGCGGAAGCTAAGGATGCCAGAAGCCTTATTTCAGAGGCCAACACTAAAACCGAAATAGAATATGCTTCCTATGCCAACAAGCTTAAGGCATTAGCTAACCGTGCACGTAAAGAGTATCTGATAACAAAAGGAATTTCTCGCAATTCAACTGCTGCTGAAACGTACAAAGAAGAAGTTGATTCGCTTAAGGCCAAGCTCGACAGAGCGCTCATGAATGCCCCTAAAGAGAGGCAGGCCCAGATAGCGGCTTCTACTATTGTAAAGATCCAGCTTCGTGACAATCCTGATGAGTACTCGGAAAAGGGTGAAGAAAAGAAGCTAAGGCAGCAGGCCTTATCCAATGCAAGACTTAAACTTAGTGCCAGTAAGAGGGCTGTTCAGGTTGACATCACACCAAGAGAATGGGAAGCCATACAGGCTGGTGCAATATCGAACAATATGCTTAAAGACATATTAGATAATGCTGACATGGATAAGGTTAAACAATATGCCATGCCTCGTACTAATACGGTATCCCCTGCCAAGATAGCCCGTATCAAGGCACTGAGGGCATCCGGCAATACAAATGCTGACATAGCCGAAATAACTGGTCTCTCTGTCAGCACAGTTCTCAAGTACTTAGAATAAGGAGGTGACATGTAGTGTCTGAGGAGTGCATGATAACCACAGTGGACAATCCATATGATTACTTTAATCAGTTTGATGAATGGTATTTATATGACATTACACATGGTCACAATACTTGTTCTTTGCTTGCTCGAATTGCAAAGACTTCAATTAATTTGTCTGATTACATTAATGAAAAAGAAATTGAAAGAGCAATTGATCAAATGATTGCAAATGATTTCGAGCACAAGTATAAGAAAGTGTATGCAAGCTGATTGTTTGCCTTTCATTTAAGTTGATTAATGTATAAAAAGTTAACCAAAACAAATAATTTTATGTGAATTGAATTAGAAAATGAAAAAGAAATTTAATTTGTTTTCAAGTTCGATAGAAATAAATACGGTTGTCACATGAAGTTTAATAGATAGGGAGGGGGTCCAAAATCCACACCCCCTC
>ERZ1034855.65-NODE-65-length-57946-cov-43.187525_pt1 | contig 57946 bp, 87 predicted proteins | sample MGYA00520699_ERZ1034855 | MGnify/ENA primary metagenome ERZ1034855 (study PRJEB33766, sample SAMN09781730) | gut metagenome | biome: gut microbiome | host: Homo sapiens | place: Madagascar | study: EMG produced TPA metagenomics assembly of the PRJNA485056 data set...
GCCCGCAACAGATGCCGCCCCCTCCCGACAGTACCTTTTCAGCGGCCGAATCGATCACGACGCATGATACCCTGCCACCCAGCAAACTTATCGCGCGTGACAACGTCCTTCTCGCAGGGCTTCTTGCAGCCTTTGCGCCCTCGATGGCAGATGCACACCGTCTTTCCATTGACGATCTGCACCCAGACAGGAATCTTCTCTTGTTCTTGCATCGTTTATCGCCTCACATCGGTACGGATTTGACAGGGGATTGGCTGCATACCCACCCAGCCCTTATGAATAATTACCGGTGGCTACGATTGTTCTACGGAGAAAACTGCATCGCCCTCCTTGATGAACATGACGTGGCCGCAATGCTCACAAACGACCTTGGCATACTTGGGCGGCTTCTCGGCTACGCTCAGAGCGGACGCTTTGGCGCGGTCTACTTGCTCCTGCGTGGTGATTGCAACATTCTGTGCTTCTTCCTTTGCGGCGTTATCCAGATAGGCTTGGTATCTGGCACGGCGGTCCTCTTCGGATTCACCGACCACCCCATCATCGAAAAGAGCATCGGCGTCAAAATCGTCGCTGGGAGCGGGGAAGCCAAGGGATTCGAGATCGAAGTCAAAGTCAAGGTTGAGCATATCGATCTCGTGGAGCAGCTCGTCGTTGATCCACTCGGAGAATTCGGAAATGCGGTTGTCGGCCAGACGGTCGAGCTTGATCGTTTCTTCGTCGGCGTCTGTTACGACGCAGGGTATTTCCTCCATGCCGAGCCGAATGGCGGCAGCATAACGGGCATGACCTTTGACGATGATACCGTTGCGGTCGATGACCAGCGGCACGTTGAAGCCAACCTTCGGAATGATCTCGACAAGCAGGTTGACCGTCTTATCGTTTTTCCGGGGATTGCGTACATAGGGCTTGACCTCGGAAATCTTCTTCATCACGATCTGATTAACAATCTCCATCAGTGCCAGCCTCCTTTCGATACTTCTGAAGCTGACGCGCCTGATTCTCGGAGATCGCAGCGCGTGTGAATGAATTGTTTTCGTAGAGCTTCGCATATCCGGTGATGTGCTTGAGGCGCACCAGCTCTTCCGGCTCTAAGCCAAGCTCATTGCAGACCTGCAGGTCGGTCGCGCCGTTCATCAGCATTTCCATGACGATATTGGACATACCGTTAATGGAGTGCTTGCCTCTGGCGCGGTTGTGCCGAACGGTCGAGGCCATGAGATCATTCATGGTCTTGCCGTGAAGCACAACACAGGGCAGCTTCCCCTCGCATGAAGCGTAGATGTCTTTGAATCTGCGCATGATGCTGTATCGGTGGAAGCCGTCGACGATAACATACCGGTCTTTCTTTTCGTCGTAGATGGTAACGACGGGCTGCGTGTAGCCGTCCGCTTTGACGGAGCGATAAAGCAGCTTCATCTCCTGCGTGGCGACACTGTTGGGGTTGTAGTCGTTTGCGTGGACCTTTTCAATGGGTATCCACTCGACCTGATGAATGGGCTGATCTGAAATCATTTCTTGCTGCCCATATATTGCTCAAACTGCGCGGCGTCGCGTTTGCGGTAGGTGGGAGCCTTTTCCCGGATGCGGAAACGGGAGCGGGCATTTGCGTTGTTCGTGCCATCAATATCATTCAGGACGATCTCTTTGACATGGACACGATACCATTCGTCTCCGGTCTGATTCTTCCAGCGGTTTCGGAACAGCTCGTGGTATTCGGGCTTCACGATATTGACGAGCAGATAGTCGCGGTATTCCTGCCACGAACGGAATGCAAAGGGGAGCTGGCGCGGGATGATGTCGCCGCTGTCAAAGGTATGGGCGAATGTACCGACGCCAGATACGCGACGGATGAACTTGTTGTAGGTGTCCGGCTCAAACTCCTGCAGCATTTCAATCGAGTGCCAGGCGGTTTCGTGGATGAGCGCTGAGACGCGCATGGCCTCCTTGGCCAAGCCCCACTGGTATTGCAGATCGTAGACGCGATTGTACGCCCAGTGATTCTTGGCAATGGCTGTCCAGATGTCATCGTTGGTGAAATCGTAGATCGGCCAGAACACCTGACACCTGCCAACTTTCTTCTTGCACCACGTCACGCCTTTGTATCGGGCTTCATGCTGCGTGATAGCAACGCGCCGGTTCAGGCTTTCCGTCATGCGCATACCCACCAGCACGGCACAATTCTCAGAATCGGTGCAGTAGGGCGGGAGGACGTTGACAAGCTCATGGAATCGTTTTTCGCTGCTGGGGTTTTCCTTGATGGAGAGCGGGTGCTGCGGGTGAATCCAGATCGCTTTGTCCTCCGGATTCCAAACACTGATGAAATTCTTCTCCGGGGAGAGCGTGTTTGTGAATTCAAAGGGGATCTGATACCAGTACGGCGTGACTTCCGGCAGCTCCATGATGTGCTGCATATAGTCCACCGTCGCTTGCCACTCAGCTTCCTGATCGAGCCAGAATACCTTGAGCGGCAGACGCCCGCGCTCCTGCGCAACCATAAGCGCCATGCGGAAAAGAACTGTACTGTCCTTGCCGCCGGACATGCTGACGATCACATCGTCGTGGCCGTCGAAGATCATCCGCAGCCGTTCCAATGCTTCATCGAATACGTTGTTTTGCAAGTAGATCATTGCTGCTGACCCCGCGCCGCTCATGTGAGCAACATAGGGTTTCCTCCTTTTTTCGATGTACCCGCAGCCGGCAGCGTTGGCGATACGCCGCAGGTTCGAGCCATCCTCCACGCAAGGAGCATCGTGGAGGCAAGTCCTCCTTCCGAATAAAATGAGCAGCGCCCCCCGATCAGGAGCGCCGCCCGGCTTGATTTGGAATTTTACAGTTTACATGAAATCACATCTTAGGGGTGATTGCAAGCGTCACAGCGCGTCAGCACGCGTCATGGCGGGGCAAGTTCCGAGGAAGCGATAACATATGGACTTGACGCCATCCTCGGAATTTCGACCGCCAAGCACACTTGCAACTACCTTCCATGGCATACCTCGAATGAAACGCAGCCGGAATACAAGGCGTGTGGTGTTGTCCTCGATTCCGGCGATCCAGACAGCAATCGTTTCCTCACTTCTGGCAATCTGTTCTTTCAGCGCGTCGCGCTGCGTCTCCATGTCCGCGATCTCCGCGCCGAGGACGCCGACCTTGTCATTGACGCCGGAGGCGTGCGGCATTCCATCCAGCTTCTGCGCCCCGGGAACGGCAGCATTCCACAAGCCCTGAAGCAGTTCTTCCGTTTTCTGAAGCTGCTGGACAAGATCAAGGTGTCCATTCAGTTCCGCCAGAGTCATGTGTGCCGCCCCTTTCCATCGTTATTTCGTCTTCTTCCACGCACGGATCGCGGCCTTCTTCGTGCCTTTCGGCTTGCCCGCTCTACCGCAATTATAACACCTGACGCAAAACATGGGCGGTGTTCTTGGACGCAGATATACTTCCTCGACCTTGCAGCGGCTGTCCGCGCCGCAAAATCGGCAGGTCAATTCATCGGTTCTTGGCATTCTGCACCTCGCATTCCACCGTCGCGGATTAGCCGCTCATACAGACGCTCGACCTTTTTACTCCGCCAAACCGCAACGTCTTCGTGGCATTCATAGAGCATCATCATCTGCTCCAACATGATCTGTACGTCTGCAATTTCTTCGGCAATGTGCGGTCTGTCGGCCCCCGATCTAAGACTTTTACACAGCTCTTTTTGCAGTTCGCTCAGTTCTTCGATTGCAACGACGCGCTGAATCTCGCTGCCGTAGAAGGAAACTGCTCTACCGAGGATTTGCCTTTCGTTCATCACTTTCCCCTCCCATCGCGGTAGAAGCCGCAGACAATCCAACCAAGATAGAATCCGAGCAAGAGAAGACGCAAAAGCTGCATCCAGTGGGCTTCAACCATGCTCGCATCCCTCCTTTTTGCGTTCAATACGTTTCTGCTCCATACGTTCCAGCCGATCATCGCTTGCTACAGTCCATTTCCGACGTTCCGCCGATTTTGGGCGGCGCAGGAAATCAGCTCTGGCATTCGAGGTATAGGCGCCCGGCATACCCAGCTTTTTCGGTTTAGACATTTTTCCGTTCCTCCAAAGCCCGCTCGGCTTCTTCAAAACTGAGAAATGCGGTTTTGCCGATTTGATGTTCCAGAAATCTTCTCGTTATCTGACATTCTACAGTCATCGTTGTAAATATAAGCTCGCCGGTCGTGCCGTAGCTTGCGAACCCCGTCACTGTGGCCTCTATCGGACTGTCTACCTGCCTATATGCAGATCGCACAAACCACACCGCATCCCCAACCTTGCACGGCAGGATCATAACACGGTCCTCTTTATCAGCGGCCAGCAGCTTTCTGATTCGTTCGGCTTTCGATACATCATCCGCAAATGCGGATTCAATAATGGTTTTCGCGTTTGCCACCTGCTCTGGCATCAGACCCGTAGCTTCGTAAGAAGCCAGCCGCGCCAATGCAACCTCATACCCGCGGCGGCACATAATACCGCCGTCGTTGTCGTACCATATGAGCTTATCCATTCTGCTTCCTCCAATATTCGTTGAATTTCTGGCCGGTGATAATCGGGCGACACCATTCGCGCTGGAAGCGCCGCCACTCCGAGGCGTACTGTCCATCCTCGCCGCGAAAAAGCATTGCATACGGCACAAAACCGGCCTGCATAGTCTGTACGAGACGCTTTTCGGCGTCCTCAAAACTGTCACCGTCATAGCCGCACAGCACATAGCAGCACATGATGTGGCTTGCCGGGCGGAATCCAGCCGCCCGCAACCTCTTTCCCATCTCGATCAGCGGTTCCAGATCATCGCGGGTGTCATACGCCGTGTATAGCCTTGCCGGTTTTATCTCATGCAGAAGTTCCGCTTGCCATTGCTGCAATAGCGCCGGTTCTAAGCCGCCCGTAAAGATCGCCGGGTGCTTCTGCCTCTTGAGCATTTCACAGACCGCCCGAAAATGGCGTTCGGACGTGCCGAGAATGTTGTCGTCGAGGATGTTCCATCCATCAGCGATTGGTAGCTCGCGGATTTCGCCGTGCGCACAGCGTGGCACGGAGCAGAACCAGCAATCCTTTGTGCAGCCGCGAGACGTGAAGATATAGCCGTCTCGGAGATACATCCCCGGTGCGAAGTCTCCCATTCTGTCATCAAACGCGGGGCCTCCGACTTCAACCGGTACGTTGAGAATCTGCCATGCGTCGTATAGTGCCTCTGCACGTTCCAAATCCCATGTAAAGGTCACGGAAATATGTACCTCGGTCACACCTGCCTTGATGCAGTCCGCGATGTCTTCAATCGTCGGCTCCCGGAAGAACGCCAGCGCGTCCGTCGGGGAAGCGTTCGTTTTTCTGGGGAAGACGCGGGCAATCATCGTGTCCCTCCAATCGCAAGCTGTTTGTTCCGGTAGCACTGGAAAAGCGTCTGCCCGGAATCGTTTACCATGTACGGCAGGAAGACTTCGTCCATTTGTACCATCTCAGATTCCAGAATCGCCATTTGTGCTGCCACCCAATCTTTGAGGATTCTCCAAGCGACACGTTCGGCCTGATCGCGGCCGCATTTGACTTTCTGCTTCACCAGCACGGCCAACACAGCGTCGACGTTTGCCGGGAGCCGGATTCCGCGCGGACCGTCCGGGGTATCGATCAGGAAGGACAGCGACGTTATATGTCCGGAATCGTCATAGTCCTGCATGATTTTCCTCGCGCCATGCTTGACGAGCTGGGCCTGAATCTCGCTGAGCGTCGTAAAGACGTCAACCTTCGTCGTGTAATTCAAGATAGGCACCGTCAAACGCCTCCTTCCACATAGCACCAGCTCTGGGGCGGGCGCGTAATTTCAAACATACCAAGTTCCGAGGGTATGTCGCAAAGCTGGAAGTCCGAGATGTTCCAGCCAAATAGAGGTTTGCCCTTGCCGTAATTCCACATATCGCCGTAGAGGAGGCAGGTTCTTGCAACATAATCATCGTCAATGTCATAAGTGCCATACGGTTCATTGGCTGGCTTGATATTGTCGATCTTGTTGCAGATGAACGAGCCGAACACCTTGCCGCTCCATTCGTCAACTGTGCCGCCGGTCTGCTGGTGAAGTTTTACATACAGGTCGAGCGGCATGGATTTTACGTTGGTGCAGTAGATATGGCAAAGAAACGGGGCGTCGAGGTTCGGGCGCGTTCTGCGGACCTCGACAGTCTTTTCTCCGCTGGCGATTTTTGCACACCATGTCGGCTTGATGCTGATAAGTACAGATTTCATTTATTTTCCACCAGCCCTTTCCACTCCCATTTTGCCCATCCAACGCATTGAACGCACACGCAGTCTTTGCGTCGGATACATCTTCTGCAATCCGCTAACTCGACAGCCTTGCAGCCGATGTGGTGCTTGCAGGTGGCGCAAATCGGTCTTGCCTTTGCAATTTCCATCAGCGCCGCCTTTTCCTTTTCCAGCCGCTCGATCAGGTCAGCGGCAGCAAGCGCAACGCCGTCAACGTCGCAGCTGCGCCATTCCTCGCAGTGCAGCTGTGCCTTTTGCGCTTCCGTCAGCATTTCCACTTGGCAGAACGGGCAACTTGCGCACGGTTCGTCGCCCGTCTGCACCGTGGCGGTGCACCGCAGCACCTTTGCGATTTCAGCGGGTGTCATACCATTTCCCATCCTTTCACAGCGGCAAGCTCCGACAGATCACCGAGATCCTTGCGCGGATTGTCGGAGTGTGGGAAAAGACGGTCGATTGCGATATTTACGATTTGAGGCATTTGTGAATCTCCTTTCAGTTCAGGGGCGCGTTTGCGCTCCGTTTACGCGGCACCAATGCCGCTGCGCTTTTTTCTTCCGCGCCAGCCGGCAGGTTGGGCAGAATGTATTTTCTTTGCGCTCGATGAAAGAACGACCGCAGCGAGCGCAGTGCTGCGGCGGGATTCTGCGGAACTCGGTGCATTCGTCGCAGTTTTCACAGCGGTCACACCCTTTGACTTCATCCCAGTTTGCGCACATGAGCCGCTGCCAGTATGGATTATCGTCAATGTCGTTGATGCGCTTGCGGAGCACTGAGCAGAGCATTTCAAGTGTTTGCACGGTTTCTGTTCGCGTTCTGGACAGGTGTACCGCCTGCTTTACGGTCGGGTCTGGCGCGCCATAACCCCAAGGCTTATCTTTGAGCATGGCGCGTACTTTGTCCTGATTCTCGGTCAGATAGACGAAATAAACTTTCCCGCGCACGGCTTTTTCGGATTTGCCGAGTGCCTTGCCAATGGCGGTGTAGCTGTTGCCTTTTCGGATTCCGTCTGCCAGCACATCGAAGTCGGTCTGTGTCCAAGCTGCGGATGAACCATGATTGTCGGCTTTGACCGGCCGCTCTTTCAGGCCGAGGTCGTTGCATCGGCGCTGGATCGCGCCGGCCGAGCGACGCAGCATATCGGAAAGCTCAGCGTATCCGTACCGATGCTGCTGAAGCAGCATTTTCAGCCGCGCGTCTTCATCGGGTGTCCATGGGTCTTTCCGCTGGATGGCAAATGCCTGAAAGTCCTTCTTGCGCTGCTCGGCTACCCATGCAGGCTCCTCGCCCAGCGCCAACGGCTCCATTTTGGAAAAATCAATGAACGAGCGGTGCTGTTCTGCCCATTTCCAAAACTCATTGAGCCGAATGACACGAAAACTGTTCTGATTGACGCGCTTTGTGTGAATCGGGAGGCCACGGTTCTCAACCCAGCTTTTCAGCTTATAGTTCCCACCGGCATTGCTGCCGCAAACGGCGATTATAAGCTGATTCATGGATATGTAGTCGCCGCCGAACAGAACCGGGCCAAGTCCCAGTCTGTTTTTCCGTACGATGACAGCCTCAACGGAGCGGTTAAGACGCTTCGCAATCGCGGGGATTGACATGACACCCCATTGATCTTGGAGGAATTGTTCTTCTGCTTTTGTCCATCCTGCGTGATAGCTTTGCAGTCCGAGCGAACGCCTCTTTTGTCGTACAGACCCTTCCGTCCGGCCAAGCGCTGCGGCAATAGCCGCTGCCGGCTGTGAGCGACTATGCTCGCGGAGATATTGAAGTTGATCGTCCGTCCATTTTCCCATGTGTCAGGCGATTCCTCCTTTCTGTCAGAATAGTGTGAGCTGCCCGGTTTTCGTTTCCTGCAAGGGCAAGGGCGGCAGCGCGGCAGACGATTTTAACTTGCCGGTAACTTGCTCGGCGGGTTTTTCGTCTGTCTGAAGCAGTAAATCCATCTGCGCCCAAATGCGGCGGTAGTGCCAGATGTCGCGGAAATAAAACGGGGTGTACCATATGTTCTGGTCTGGCCGGGGGATAAGCCCCCGGCGGTCAAGTGCTGTTGAGGGATGAAGAAGCGTGTCGCCAATCACGACGTACCCGGCGCAGCCCATGAGCGATAGCTGCAGGTAGCACATCAGACCAACGATGTAGTCAATGTCCTGTGCTACAAAAAGCACAGAGGTCTGATAGTTGATTTTCTGCCGCGTACAGGCGTTTGCAAACGCCACCAGCAGCGCTCCTGCACCACAAGCGCAATCGTTGACGGAGATCCAGCCGTCCCGCTCTATACGCGCTTGGAGGTCTGAGCCGGTGATCTCAGCCATCATGCGGCAGACATCATAGGGCGTGAAAAACTGCCCAGCGTGGTCATTGCCCAAATCCAGTGCCATGTAAAGCTCGCCGAGAAAGTCCTGATCTGGATTGAAATCCATACCGATCACGACCTCTTGGAGCATCTGCGAGAATTTGAGCATTTCTTCGGGCTTGTACTTTCCGGCAATCGTCATGTACGTCTTTTCGCGCTCGGCGGCTTGGCTCCGGTCAACGGTGTTTGAGATCGCGATTGCGGCGAGCGTTACGAAATCTTGCCAGATTTCCCAGCGGCCGTAGCGGCCGCAGAGGGAGTTGAAGATCTTCATAAATTCCGTCTGGTGGGTACTTTTCAGATTGTGCGGCACACTTCTTCCCATGACTTATTCCTCCGTCTGCACCGGTTCGGGCGGTACGATGGAACGCTTGGTGACTTTGCCCTTGGTGGACTCGACGCCAGCATCGAAGCCGCGCCGGTAGACACGATAGAGGTACTTCGTCATGTCCTCACGCTTGAGCATCGGCGGCTTCAACTCATTCATCAGCCGCGTCCTCCATATCGTCCGGTTCATCAGCCGGGAGCACTTCGCGCGGATTTGAGCCAGCATACGGGCCAACGATGCCGTTTTCCTCCAGCAGCTCCATGATGCGGGCTGCGCGGGCATAGCCGACATTCAGGCGGCGCTGCAGGAGAGAAACCGTCGCCTTGTTCTCCATGCGCACGATGCTGACAGCCTGATCGTAGAGATCATCGTCCGTGGCATCGGAGCTGTCGGCGGTGTCGCCGAGATCATCGTCCGCGTCATCCTCTGCGTCATCGCCGTCGAGCATTTCAGGAGCCTCGGCGTCATCAGGATCTTCCGGATCTTCCTCGTAGGCATCATCATCTTCGGCTTCGTCCTCGTTGATGACAGGCATCATGCCGTCTTTGAGGCTGCGCTTTTCCATGACGTCGCGGAAGAAATACTGCATCCAGTACGTCAGCATCTTCATCAGGACGGATTCAATCTTTGTCCGCAGCGTCTTCGTAATTGTAAAGGTGCCGCCGGTGACCTTGGTTTCCAGCGAACCGTCCTTGAAGATCCACGTCATTTTGGCTTCGGGGCTGATATACCCGGCTTCCTCGACGTTCTCCAGCATGGAGAGCTGGGCGTCCATGCCCTGAATCGGGGAGATCGTGAACGTGGGCGGATAGGTGTCCTTCTGGAAGCGATATGTCAGGTCATGTTCTTCGCATAAACCTTCCATCTTCTTTTTCTGCGCTTCGTACATCGAAATTTCACTCATGGTAGTGACTCCTTTCAGTCATCAGTCGAGCAAAAACAGCGTTCCATTCCAAGCTGTCTTCACTCTGTAATTTTGTAGATCGGTTTCTTTTACGTACTTTCGGCCGAACAGCTCTTTCATGCGCCGCCAGTCATCCCAAGGGATTTTGTAGACTTCGCCGGTCGAGAAACCGGCAACGACGAAGCAGCGAGCGCCGAGCTGCTGGTGCCTGTCCATGTAGGCCGCCTGAATATCCAGAACGCGATCCTGCGTCAGACGGTCCGTAGACGTGAATTTGGCTTCGATCAGGATTGTCCTGCCGCCTTTGAGCGTGCCCTTGTAGTCGACCTGCGCCTTTTTTGTGTAACAGGCCAAGAATCGGCCGCTGCCCTCCGGTTTGATAACCTTCATCGGTTCAGGCGTTTTTTCGATCACGGCATAGCCGCGGTCGCGGTAGTAATCGAAGGAGCCGTCAAGCCGCTGCTCGAAATACTGGCCCTTCTGGCGGGCAATTTTGCCGAGAAGCTGCCGCTTTGGATCTTTCGCCATGGCTGCCTCCTAACCTTTGCAGTACCACATACCGCACTGCTCGCAGTAGATTCGGCTGTCTGGATCGTTGCCCTGCGGAAACTCTGCCTGGAAGATGTAGCCTTTGCCCCAGAGATCGCTGTGATTCCCGGAAAGGACGTCTTCGGCCACGGCCCATGCCCGCTCGACAGCGTGGGCCTCGCCGGGTTCAGATGCACGAGCAGGCCAGACAACGCCAGTTTCCGAAAAGGTCCCGTATTGCTTTGGCTGCGTCAGGACACCTTCGAGCGTGTCGGGATAGCGCGGGTCGGCTCTGCGCATAAGGGGAACGTCGCATACGCGATAGCGGCACAGGTCGCAGCAGTTGTCGCCGCCGGCTTCCGTATAACAGGTGATGGCAAGGAGCTCCAAGTCACGTTTGTCCTGTGCATCTACGAAGCCGCCCTTTCCGCAAGGCTCGCTGTCTGCCTCTTGGGGAGGCTCTGGCAGGTCATATGTACGGGGAATATCGGCGGTTTCGCGTTCGACTGGCGCGTATGCTTCGTCCAGCAGACGGCTCTGGTAGGCAGCTTCGTCAAATTTCTGCGGGATTGCAGAGGAAGTCAGAGCCGGTTCTGCTTCCTGCTGCGGCATTGCGATTGCAAGAACCAGCGCGGCGAGCAGAACCAGCGCCGCCAGAAGAACAACCGTAGGCAGGTTGCGCCTTGCCCATCTTTTCATATCCTCATCCTCCATTCTCATTTCCGTTGCCGAGCGCAAATTGCTGCGCGACGCTGGAAATCATCTGTTTTATGTCTGACGGGAGCGCCATATACTCCCGATCGCTCTTGATGCGCACCGTGTAGGAGCGCTGAAAGTTGGAAGCGACCACGCTTTGCACTGTTTCGGCGTTCATCATGCCCCATTCCCGAAGCTGCTGCGGCGAGCCGACGAGCCGCTGAATCGTAGGCGGCAGACGGTCGTATTCCTCTTTTGCGTTGTAGCCGCTGTTTGCAATCGCCCGGTAGACCAGCGTCCACGCCTCGGCGGCGGTCATTTCCTTCGGCATACGCATCTTCGTGATCTGCTCTTTGACTTCGCCGATATTCGGTGGAAATGTGTTTGTCCGCGAGGCAATCATGGCTTTTACTGCAACGGCAACGACCATAACAGGCTCATCCTTGAACATTTCAGCCCAGAGATCGACGATCTTGTTTGCCTCCTTGGGGCTGAGGCCGTTATAGAACTGCGGGTAGGCCGCTTTCAGAACCGCCAGAATATCAGCCGTTTCAAGCCTGTCCATTTCTCATGCCCTCCGCGATGTCGGTAAAGACGTTGCCGCTGGAGCCGCTGCCTTGATAGCGATACTGGCCCCCTTTGTCCTGCTCCTTGGAAAGCCAAGCGTTGATAAACCGACGGATTCCGGATTTTGTTTTGCGCCTTTTGGGATTGTCGGTACTCCAGCTCGACATTTTCCGAAGCTCCTGCATGACATTGACGGCTGGGTACAACTCGCACCAGCGGTTGTAATCCTCGGGGAACACGTCGAAGAACGTCTTGTCATTGAGGATGATGCTGATAATCGGCGGCGCGGAGACGGTTTCCGGCTCTGCGCTCGGAGCAGATAAATCTTCTCTAGCCTTATCTAAACCTTCACTATCCTTACCTAAACCTTTACTACTCTCTACTACTCTTACCTGGGTTGCCAGATTGGCAACCGTTTGGCAACCATCTGGCAACCGTTCGGCAACCACCGGCGGCAAGTTCGGATCGCTTCCCTCCGACTCTCGTTCAGTATAGGCTTTGTTTGCTTTGACGCAGAGCAGCGCAAGTTCATCTTGATAATCTGTCGGACGGTAGCGGTCACTCCTGAGCGTGTTGTGCATACGCCAATGCTTGATGACAATGACGCCAGAATCGAAGCGGATGATAAATCGCTTGGCAAGCAGGATTTTCAGATCATCAGCCGAGGCGTTGACGTAGTCGGTGATTCGCTTCGGATTGTTTACAAAGCCATCGTCGTCGGCACGCATATTGAGGTGGAAGTAGAGTGCCTGAGCCGAAAGCGGCATTTCAAGAAATGCGTCACTGTCAATGATGGACTTCGTAAACATTCGCTTTTCTGCCATGCTTATGCACCTCCAACTGGTCGCTTATTCCATGCGGAAACGGCTTTGTAACAAGCGTCGTTAGTCCATTCGTCAATAGATGGGTCTTCCGCGCACGAAAAGCATCGTGCTTGCGCACCGCACATTTCGCATCTGACAAAAACAATCCATCGTCCGCGACCATATCTAGCCGTGAGGGCGATTGCACGCGCTTCACCGCAAAATGGGCAACTTTTCAATCTAGCATCCACGTCTTCAATGCCTCCTTAGAACGGCAATTCGCTGTCATCGTCCGCGAGTTGTGAGAAGCCGCCGGTCGGGTCATAGGCCGGTTCGCCCTTGGCCTTGCCGCTGTCGCCGTCGCGCTTGGAATCGCCGAAGTAAACGCTATCGGCAAGAACCTCGGCCGAGCGGCGCTTGTTGCCGTCCTTGTCCTGCCAGTTGCGGATCTGAAGCCGCCCAGCTACGACGATCATGCGCCCCTTGCTGAAATACTTCTCTACGAACTCAGCCGTACCGCGCCACGCAACAATGTCGATAAAATCCGTTTCCCGCTCCGCGCCCTGCGCCGCGTAATCGCGGTCGCAGGCAATGGAGAAGGAGACAACCGCCGTGCCGCTCTGCGTTCGGCGAAGCTCCGGATCGCGGGTCAGACGTCCCATGAGAACAATGCGGTTAAGCATGATCGGCCTCCTGCGCTGGAATGCACGGTTCTGGAACATCGTTGCTGGCAGGGGCAACGCTAGGTTCTGCAAGAACAGCTTCGAGCGCGTCACGCAGATGCCAGTTTTCAATGCTGGAGGAGTTGAAGATTGCTTTGCAGACTCGCAGCCGCTCGGACTCGCGGATGAGCTGTTCCAGATCGACGTCCATGATGATACCGGCGCCGGGCGATTCGTCGAACGGATAAACATGAGCGTCTTTCTTATCAAAGTTGAGCATTTTTGAAATCTCCTTTTTCAATGATCTTGATGACTTCCTGACACTGAGGCACGTCAAACATACCGATGTGCGTCTTCTCGACCGGAAGTCCCATTTGTCCAGCGAGCCAGCCGTAGGCGGCTTTGCGCCGCCCGCGGAACGGCCCGGTTTTCCAGAGAGGGTCGAACGAGGCGTGAGCTGCCATTTTCCATTTTCGGAGCGTGTCGTCGGCCAGACGGCCGAGCGGCTTGTCTGTTCGGCCATGGCAGCCGACGTATGCACCGCAGTTTCTGCAGAGATACGCGGTGTGGGCGAAGCTGCGGCCATAGATCTCGGAATCATCGACCAGCGCGGCCTTGTGGCCGCAGTAATCGCAATAAACGGTCAAGGCTTCTTCGCCTCCTTGTACTGATCTGTTTTTTCGGGCGGGCCGGTCTGAATACCTTGTTCCTCACACTCGGCGATGATACCGTCGAGGAACGTAGCCATCTCGGCAGCGGTGTACTCGCTTGTGCCTTTCAAGGCGCGGTAGTGGATGAATTTTTTGCCCTCGATGTAGCCGACGCCGATCTCGGCATAGTGTCTGGCCACAAGCCGCGGCGGCACACCGTCGCGCAGGGAAAACAGTACCTTGCATTCGTTCCCAGCTTCGTCGATGTAGCTTTCACCGACACCGTAGCGCCGAATCATTTCCTCGTAGACGGATTCCTTGTCGGTTTTCAGCTTGGCCGCGAGCTGCTCAATGAGTGCCCATGCGTAGCTGTTGGCGCGAAGCCCACGAGGATCAGCTTTCTTTGCAATGGAGAACGTGATCGGGCGCTCGCCGAAGTTTTTCCAAAGGTCCTTGCAGCTTTCCCGCGTATAGATCGACAGGATATATTCGCCGCTGCGGGCGTAGGTGATGTCTTTCAGGAAACCGTTCACGCTTTTTCCTTCTCGACATGGCCGTGCAGGTAAACGTACTCGCCGGTCGGTCCGATGTTCCGATAAATGAAATCGTCGCATTTGGCCTTGGAAAGATGCGTTCCAAGCACCCGCCGCTCATAGACGAATTCGCCGTTTGCCTTTTTCTCTGCGATTCTGGCTTGGATTTCTTCGTCCTCGTAATTCGCTTCCAGCAGGTAGAGGTCGAAGTTCGGCGCCGAGATCCCGTTCAGGTTGTTTGTGTCAGTGGCGTAGAGGGCCTTTCCGGCCGGAAGCAGCAGCTTGTAGCCGCAGTTCGGAACGTCATGCACCAGCGGCACAGGCTCGACCGTGAAATCGCCGTAGCTGTATCGGTGGTCGAAGTCGTACAGGTCGATGTTCGCAGGCTTGATGCCAGCTTCCACCAGCGGCCGCACCATCCATCGGCAGCAGCCGAAGCGGAGCGCCGGTCGGTCCGCTGCGAGGGCGTGGAGCGTGCTTTTTCGGAAGTGATCTCCGTGCCAATGTGTCAGCAGAACAAGCCTGAGAGCTTTTGCAACTGGCTTCACGGCCTTGTACGGAACGCCGCAGTCGACGAGAATCTGCCCGTCGATCACAACAGCGTTGCCGGTAGAGCCGGTTGCAAGGACTTCATACGGAACACTCATTACAGCGAATTGAGGTCAATTTGCTCCGGTTCGCCAGCGTTCTCCTGAATCTGCGCCGGGGTGCTGCCCTCAACGGCCGGCTGCGGAGCGTCGGTCGTAAGCTCCAGCTCGTCGGAATGGTCTGTAATGATTTCACCGGTTCTGGGGTCAACAGCCGGAATGCCGGAATCGTCAGCGAGCGCCTGCTGCATTTCCGTGGACATGATGCCCCACTTGGAGATCAACTGGCGAAGAAGCGTCTTTTTCGCCATGCTGTCGAAGTCCTTGTACCAGAAGCTCGAATACTTCCACATATCCTTGTCTGCGATCTGGCCGTTCTGGATCTTGTCATAGGCGTCTTTGCTGAACGCCTGCGAATATGTATCCGCGTGATTGAGCATCTTTTCCCGCGACCAGTAGATGCACTTGCGGAAGCCGTTCAGATACTCGAAGTAAGCCATGTAGCCGACGATCGGAAGCGACTCGCGGAGATCATCGTCTTCGATGAATTTGAACTGCGGCTTCGCGGTGTGCGGATCTTTGCCGAGGTATTCGCCCTGCCGAATCTCCATGCAGTCCAGATCGGAATACTGGCCGCTCCGGAGCGCGAGCTGGACATAGCCTTTATAACCGAGGACAAACTGTGCTTTGGAGCATTCGGGCGAAAGCAGGTGACCTTCACGGTCATACTTGGCTTTCTGCTTGAACGGAACGAGATAATACTGGCCGAGCTGCGGCGAGGGAGAAAGATTCAGCGCTTCGCCCAGCAGACCACCGGCGAGGATGGAGCTGGGTTCGCAGGTCTGAAGCGCGGGGGTGGTAGCGACGGCGGACGTGATCGATGCGATAAAGCGGTTTGCACGTTTCGGGTCTTTCAGGGTGTTGCGGATAAGGTTCTGGTAGGATTCCGTGCTGATGGCGACGGAGAACGTCTGCTTCTTCGCAGGCGCGATGTTAGAACTGCTCATAGTCGTAACCTCCATTTACGAGAAATTCTTTGAGAGCTTTCAGCTTGCCGATGCTGCTGCGGACGCGGAACGACGCCTGATAGATCTTTTCAGCAGGCACCTCGGTGGGAATGGGCTGCTCGACGGGTGCAGAAACGGGGGCAGGCGGTTCTTCGTTCAGAACTTCTTCGATTTTGGCCTGCGCGGCCTCCTGAATATCCTGCGCAGATTTCATAGCTGCGCGGCGGCGAGCGGCTTCTTCCATCTCCTTGTGACGCCGGTCAACGATCAGGGCCGCTTCCGGTGCGGAAAGCGATTTGCGGTACTCGACCAAGACCTCATCCTTGTGCTCCAGCGTTTCGATCATCCGCAAATCGTTTGAAACGTTCTGCAAGAACAAGGAAGCCTGTCCTTGCAGCTTTTTCAGAGAATCGGACATCGTGATATTGATGCCGCAGCGGTCAAACGGCGCGATGTCTTCGGGGATATTCAAGCTGGCGCGGTATTCGTTGTAGAACGCGACGATTTCGTCACGCTTCGCGCCCTTGATGCCGTTCTCAACGGAAGCGATCTTGGCTTTCAGCTCAGCGTCTGCCTTGGTGAAAGCGTCGGCCGCACATTCCTTGTAGAGCTTTTCAAAGGCCTCATACGGAGCAAGGATAGCCTTTTTGACTTCACGGCGGCGAGCCTCCAAGTCCTGAAACTCCTTGTTCAGCTCGGCGCGGGCTTTCTTGACGTCCTTGTAGGTAGCTTCGGTGCAGGCCAGCGCCAGCACCTGCGCAACACGCTCGTCAACAGAAGTCTTGACCTGCCGAAGCTGATCTTCGATGATCGGGAGCTGCTTAACGACAATCAGGTTATTCTCCATCGGCGGGCGCCTCCTGCGTGATCTCTTTCAGAAGCGGCAAGATCCGCTTGTCGATGCGGCTTTCCGGGACGTCGATCTCGCAGATCACGGCGCGGGCCTCGCGCTTGGCCGTGGGGGCGATAACCTCCATTCCAACGGAGGCGTTCGGAATGCTGCAGCGGTAGCTGTATGGGCGTCCGGCGCGGATGCTGCCGGTTTCTTCGTCGCGATAGTAGACATTTACGATCATGTAGATTCTCCTTTCATGCGTTCAAAATCAACAGGCTCATCCGGGTCACATGGCTCGACCGTGAACGTGAAGCTGATACGTTCATGGCAGAACTTTCGGAAGTTTCCATCCGGGGAAGACATGCAGGATTTCAGGAAGTTTTCTTCGGTGTATGTGCTGCTGCAATTCAGGATGCCGGGCTCCTTGTCGGGGTGGGCAAGCCGGAATGCCGCGCAAGCCAAGTTGACGTTCGGGGCTTCAACTTCCGTCCAGCCGCCTACGAACGGCTGTCCATCCGTGCCGTATGTGAAGTAGTATTTCATTCGCGATCTCCTTTGCTGATATATCCGCGCACAACATCGGTGAGCCAGTCCTGCACAGTGTCGTAGCCGTCGGCGGCAAGGTGCTCTTTGAGCTGGGCAGCTTCGTCGGCGGTGATTCTGGCGTGCAGCTTGTCCTTGAGCCTATGCTGATCGGCTGTGCGGAGGTGCTTGCGGACATTGCCATCCGGGTCATACTTGGCATAGAGCGCTTTCATCGCTTTCTGTGTCAGGCAGATCCCGTATGCGTCCGTGTTCTCACATTTGCTTTGGGTGGTATTGTCGTACTTGGGATAAATCTCCCGCACAACGGCAACCATCTCTTTTGCTGGAATCTGTTTTTTCAGCCGCAGCTCTTTCAGGCTGTTCGGCATTTCGATACCTCCATTCCGCGCTTGACTGCGCGATTTTCTGCTGTTATGATCGAAATGGGTATTTGTGCCTGGGGTCGTTTCCGTGCCAGCGGAGCGGCCCCCTTTCTTTTTTCGCTACTCATGCAGACCTCTTTTCCTGAATTTCTTCGATGGCCGCAAATACCGCAGCCAGTTCTGACAATGAACTGAACTTCTGCTTGAACGCATCAAGTTCGCGCAGCGCCAGCGATAAAAGCTGATCTCGGCTTTCCGAATTTTGCATAATGGCAGTAACTGATCTGTACTCTGCTGTTTTGCATTCGATGTTGAAAAAGCTTCTTGTTGGCGATGCCGATTCATGTACCGTAACCAAGCAGTTGATGATGTGCCGCGCTTGATTTTCGCGATACTTTTCAGCGGCAATTCCATCGTTCCACTCAAACTCGTCATGGAGCGGCGAACCCTCGGCTCGGCTTTCATCCAAAAGAGCCTTTGCTGTTAGCCTCCCCTCGGTTTCCAATTTCGAGCAGAGGATTCCTGCCTGTTGTGCGTCCGCTTTGATACGCGCACCCTGCTTCCACTGAAAAACCATTTCTTTCCCTCCTTTCCTCCTGAAATAGATGAAGTTTCTGCTTTCCTAGCCAATGCTAGCCTTGCCACGGCTTGCCATACCATACCGTGCCTGCCATGCAGAACCCCAACTCGCCTAGCCCTCCTTGCCTATCCGCGCCTGCCGTTCCTGACCTCGCTTTGCCAGTCCATGCCTTACCTGACCATGCCTGCCAGACCATACCACGCCAGTCCGTTCCCCAACTGACCTAACCTCGCCTGCCGTGCCATTCCCTGCCTGACCCTGCCGTGCCATAGCTCGCCTAACCTGCCGCGCCTCGCCGGGACACACCAGAACGTGCCGGAGCTTGCCCCGCCAGCCAGTTACTTCGTAGCTACATGGAACATTCCATACTGACCATCTCGTTCAGGACGCCATTCGCCAATGCCGCAGGCATAACCGCCGGCGTTGATGATGTTCACAATCTGCTCAAGCGAATACATCCCGTTGGCGTTGTAACTCACAACCAAGTCGGCATACCAATTTCGGAACTCGCCGCGATAGCGAATGTCTGCCGTTCCCATGCCGACCTTGACCATGTCTTCCCGCATCACCGGGGCGTCACTGTGAATCTCAACCATCTGGTTGTCATCGCCGTCAATGAAGAACGCGCCGCGCATGGACATTTTGTCTTTTGCCCACCCCATGCGAAATGCGGCGCTGATTGCCGCCTGCTTAATTGCTGTAACGGGGAAACAGAACTGTGCGCCCTCCAAAATCGCTTTTTCAAAGCCATCCTGCGACATTTCTGTTGGCATCGGTGTCTTCCAGTACATCGAACGGATAAAATCTTCAATCGGATTCTTGGCGTCTTTCGCCTTTGCTTTTGCGGTTTTCATCTGCTTTTCCAACATTTCACGCTTTGCCTTTTCGGACCATGCGTGCATGATAAGCGGGGTATCGCCAACGATCCGTACTGCGGCGCGCTTGACCTCAATGGGTCTAATTTCAATAACCTCAACATTTTTGCTCGTTGCCATTTTGTTCATCCTTTCCGTATTTCAAATTCGAGTAGCAAGTGACTTCACGCGCCGCAGTTCCGGTCGTGCCGGGTGGGTTGCGCGGGCAAGGTATTCAGCGATTGCTTCTTCGGTAATCCAGACCTTGCCGCCGGGTTTTCGCTGAATGTAAGCCAGATGCCCGCTGCTGCGCTCTGCATCCAGCGTCATAACGGTTATGCCAAGTCTGGCGGCTGCCTCCTTTCGGGTAAGTAGCGTACTCACGCTATATGCTCCTTTCTGTTTCTTGCCCATTCACGGCTCCCTGTGCTAAAATTCTCATAGAAGGGAGGTGAGATAATGGACTTCAAAATTGAACTTGTTTGTAACAAATGCAAATGTGCCTTTGAGCTGCGTCCAACAGACTTCAGAGAGCGCACGTCCATGGAATGCCCGAATTGCGGTCAGACGTTCCCATCTGGCATCTATAGCAAGCTAAAATCTGGCATCGTGCTTCTCGGTGAAATTCCTGAGGTAATCAAGGAAGATGAAGATTACCCGCTTGCCGATACGCTTTTTACTGCTCATGTAAAGAGCTTTGATGCCCTCCATGACCTATTCGGCGGTTCGTAAATCAAATTTTGACTCGGCGCAAACGACCTTTCGCTACTTCGAGCAGCATCTCTGCTTGTTGGAACGAAAGGTCGTTCCCTGTAAGCAGGCTGCAGATCTCGTTTGGAATGGAGATCAGCTTGTCGCGAGGGATGCTGGCAAGAACTTTGGATGGGGACTCTTCGTTCGCAAGCGCCACTGCTTTTTCCATTGTTTCGGTCATCTTGTTCGCCTCCTTTCTTCTCTCAGTCAATCTTGGAAAACAAATACTCAATGGATTGTCCATGGAAAAATTGATCTCTGATCGTGTTAATTTCCGACCAACTGAAATCTCCTTTTCCACTCACCTTGTCACGCACGCTACGGTCGGTTCTGTGGATTGCCCTTGCCAGATCCGAAATGGTAACGTTTTTACGCGCCATCTCTGCTTTTAAGTTTGGAAACATATTCTCACCTCTTTTCTCCACCATCTACGGTGGTTATGTGGAAATATTACCACCGTTAATGGTGGGTGTCAAGAAAAATTTCCTCCATGCACGGAAATTTTTCTTGTTTCTTTCCCCCGCGCATGGTATTATGTATTTATAAAAAATAGAGGGGTGATTTCCTTGTGGCTTGATAAACTTCGGGAAATGAAAAATGAATCTGGTCTTACGACAAAAGAAATTGCACATTTATCCAAAATTCCAGAACCGACTTTAGAGAAAATTTTCTCTGGGGCAACAAAGGACCCCAAGTTGGAAACAATGCGCCAGTTGGTAAGGGTTTTTGACCGTACACTAGATGACTTGGATGACAGTCAAAACATAAGAAAAAGCCCATTCACCATAGAGATGAATGGGCTTGATAGGAATGATCGTGAGATAATAATGCTTTTGCGGAAACTTACTCCCGATCAGAAGGTTGTTCTGATTGCTGCGCTAAAAGCAGCGATTCAACAAGATCCGTGAACACGTTCTGCTGTGCCGGGGTCAGCTGATGCAATAGTCTAAGAATCTGCGCGTCAAGGTATGACATTTCTTGGTCTTCCTCGGTCAGATCGGAAAAGAGTTCTGCCGCGAGAAGAGTTTTCAGACATGGTTGTCCCTCTGTATGCTTTTCGCTTTGCATTGTCTTGCTCCTTTATTTTTGCTGCCGGCGCATTTTCGATTATAGCATATTTTAGCAGAAAAAGCGGTTTTCGTGAAAATATAACATTCTCTTGATTTCGACAAGGGGGGATTCCGTGGCTCGACCGAAGAAACCAACATATGAGTTTATCCCCAGCCGAAATGAATACCGGAAGCGCATCAAGGGGCCAGATGGCAAATACATTGCCCTTTACGCGCAGACGCCTGATGAGCTGACGGAGAAAGTCGCTCTTGCCCAGCGCCAGATCGAAGAAGCTGTGTATCGGCGCGAGAATCCCACAGTCCGGGAGTATGCAGAAAAGTGGCTTACCATGCAGGCTTCGAGCATTCGGGTAACTACGCTGGCAGACTATACCTCAAAGGTCAAAATCTATATCATCGAGCCGCTGGGCGACCGTTATATGCAGGAGATCACGCCCGATGATGTGAAGATGGCGATTACCAAGGCTGCGTCGAAATCAGCGTCGATCTACCGCAGCGTCCAGATGCTGTACAAGCTGATTTTCACATCGGCAGAGCAAAGCAAAATCATTGACGAATCGCCGTGCAAGAATCTGAATCCAAAAGGCGGCAAAGCGCCGAAAGAGAAGACGGCACTCACCACAGAGCAGGTGCAGACCCTCTTAGACGCAGTGCGCGGTCTGCCGCCATATCCGTTTATTATGCTCTGCCTGTATGCGGGCCTGCGCAGAGAAGAAGCCCTCGCTCTGCAATGGGATAGCGTATTCTTGGATGGATCTGCCCCGCACATCGTCGTTTGCCGCGCCTGGCACATCGAACACAACCGCCCGGTCGTGACAACCGAGTTGAAAACGAAAGCGGCAAAGCGGACAATCCCAATTCCTCCGCAGCTCGTCGATTGTCTGAAAGAAGTGAAAGAATCTTCGATTTCGGATTATGTCATTGCCAGCAGTGAGGGGCAGCCGTTGTCTGGCACGCAATGGGGACGGCTCTGGAAGTATGTCACTGTCCGCAGCACCAAGGAGCGCACCTACACCCGGTATGTGAATGGGCAAAAGATCAAGCACACCGTCACGCCGGTTTTGGGTCAAAAGGCAGCGCACAATGCAAGTGTTATATATAGCATGGACTTTCAGGTAACGCCACACCAGCTTCGGCATACGTACATCACAAACCTTCTGCTGGCGGGAGTAGATGTCAAGACCGTGCAGGTTCTTGCCGGTCACGAACACGCGAAAATAACGCTGGACATCTACGCACATCTGACCTATAATCAGCCGAAAGACCTGATTTCAAAGGTCAATGGTGCATTTGCAAATAATCCAAAATGAGATTCATTTTGAGGTGCATATAAATTTAGAAATCGAAAAGTCATTGAAAATAGGGGATTTTTCACGCGAGGATTTCAGAAGTACGGTCTCAAAGCTGCGAGACGTGCTCCCCAGTTCTCGAAGCGCTGAGTTTTCAAGAAAAGCCAGAAACCGCAATGGTTTCTGGCTTTTTTCTTTTAATAAATTCTGATATAACCGAACAAAGAAAAACATAAAAAATCGGGGTTCATTTGAGGTGCATGGCTCTTAAAATTAAGTTTTGTGGTTCATGTTGCGGTTCATTTTCCCCGCTTTCGCTGCTTCGCAGACTCGACAAATTGATCGCATTTTGCTCTAAGCTCTGGATCGTTCATCGCCTGCCGTGTTAGGTCAAGCGCCATTTCGGCAAGAGCATTCCTTTGATGAACCGGGATCGAGTCATAATCAACCCTGAGATGCTCTACGCGCCGATATGTCTTTCCGTCGCGCAGAATTGTGTCGTCCGGAACCTCCGGATTGCCGTTGAAATAGGCGAGAACGAATCCTTCGCCTGATTCGTCGGTGCATTGATATGCGTATGATCTAACTTCAAAGTCATCTTTAGGCATTTTTCTTCCTCCTGCTCTATCAAGCCATGCACCCGCTCCTATTTTATCGTGATATAGCAAAAACCGCTATGCTGGATTGCCCAACATAGCGGTTTCATTTTCTATAACAAAATCCGTTATAACCTAACGATTCCATGAAAAATGAGAAAATACTTGTTATATTTTCTCGTAAAGGAGCATGGCTATGATTAGGATTTTACTGTCCACGCGCCTCGGCGAAAGGCGCTGGACGCAGGCTGATCTCGCTCGCGCAACTGGCATACGTCCGTCTACCATCAACGACTACTACCACGAATTCGCCGAGCGTGTCAACCTTGAGCATTTGGATTTGATATGCGAAGCGCTGGACTGCGATCTCGAAGATCTGATTATCCGCATACCGAATAGTGAGCCGCGGGTACGGACACGGACCGGCTTTGAATTACATACCAAACGCTGACTTGCTCCCCAAAGCCCGGACGCTTACCATGCGTCCGGGCTTTTTATAGATGCGTCTAAATCTCTTTCCCGTCGGGAAAATCGAATCCAACTCGCGCTTTCGCTCCGAGGGCCTCCCCGATCTGCGTCCATTCTTCAACAGTGAATTTTCCCGTGTTGAGCCGTTTGTTCAAAAGCTGGGGTGACCAATCGAGTCTACGTGCCAATTCGGAATTTGAAATCCCTGCGTATGCCACCGCCATTTCGATAACCTGCCGTGCTGTCACGCTATCCCTCCTTTCATGTCTCAATAATAAACCTTTCGGTTGATATTGTCAAATAAATTTTTTCAAAAATATCCGAAAAAGTTAAAATAAAGGGTTGACATTTTCAACTAAATAGTTTAATATATGAGTGTAAGGCAAAGCCGAACAGCTTTTTGAAAGGAGTGAGGTGAATGAACGACGTGAACGTCACCGAGGCGCTGCTGAAAGCAATCCTCGAACTCATCGAGAAGTGCGAAACGCTCGAAGAACTCCGCGAAAGCGTCAAGCGCATCATGGATGAGTAAATAAAAAGAGTAGCGGCCCCTTCCACAGACCCGCTACTCAAACACCCCAGAAGGTGAGCCGGGAGCCTTACCCCGGCCACCTTGATTATAACCGAGTAAGGCAAAAATATCAAGGAGGAACACAAAATGATGATTTCTGAGTTTATCGAGCGCACCGGCTTCGAGCCGACCGCCAGCGAGTATGCGAAGATTGAAAAAGCCTACTACGACTTCAATGGCAACAAAGACGAATTCTGCAAGGCGTTCGTGAAGAACGGCGGCGAAAAGAAAATCTACAAGGCAAGAGCCGAAGAAATTGCGCAGCTCAAGAGCCAGTTGGTCGAGATGGAAAAGCAGCATAAGACCGAGATGGAAGCTCGCGAGAAGCAGATCAACGACCTGACTGCCGAGTTGGATCGTGAGCTTGAGTGGAAGCCCAGCACCGGCACCGGAACGAACATGAGCCAGAGCGACTACGACCACCTTGCCAACTGTGGCAAGCTGATGACCGACGAAGAAGCCAAGACATTCATCGCTGACGAGTGCGGCTTTGCTCCCGAAAAGATTCACATTCTGCACGAGGTTCACACCTACGAGGTCAACAAGCACCGCCGCCTCCGCAAGTCCGGAACCTTCGACCGCACGCCTGTGTACGAATCCACTGACTGGAACTATGTTCGCTTCGACTGTGCCTGCTTCATGTACGAGCTGGTCAACGGCGAGCTCCGCTTCTACTGCTGCTAAATCACAGCCCGCCCCGGAGGTTACGAGGGCGCAGGAAAGAACCATGGATATCAAAACTGCGTTACAAACTGCACTTATCAGTACCGGACGCATCGCCCCAAAAGACAGAATTGAAATCATCGAGAAATGCAGCGATGAGAGCGATTATGTGAGAGTAGGTCTTTACGCCTTCCACGGCCGCAAGCAAAAGCCCTTTGTCTACTGGAATATCTGCGTCGATATAGCGCGTGAGCTCATTCACTGGGATACCTCGACGTTTTACTATCTTTGAACAGTGCCCGCCCCGGAGGTCACGAGGGCTGAAAGGATTATCATGAAAAAGCTGATTTATTCCACGTCCCGCGAAGGTTACGGCGTCGACCAGATCAACCGGACAATGACCGCTGGCGAGTTGATCAACTTCCTCGCGCAGTACGATGAAGATACGCCAATCTATCTGAGCTTCGACAACGGCTACACCTACGGCGGCATTGTTGAAGGTCGCTTTGAAGAAAACTATGGGGAGGATAACGACGATGAATAAGGTTCGCCGTAAAAATTTGCAGGCCATCATTGACCAGTTGGAGGAGTTGAAAGGCAGCCTCGAAGACCTTCAGGCTGAAGAAGAAGAATACCGGGACAATATCCCGGAGAATATGCAGGAAAGCGAACGCTACGAAAAAGCCGACGAAGCCTGTGACAATCTTTCCAGTGCTGTGGACAGTTTGGAAGAAGCTATCAGCAGCATCGAAGCTGCTATCGAGTGAAAGGAGAAAGCCTTATGACGATCAAAACGTTGGAATACATTCACGCGCTCTTGATTGAGGATGAGCGTAAGCGCAAAGAAGTCTACGAGAACTCCAGACGGCTTCAACGCGAATACGAAGAAAACGGTGCAGATGAGGAACTGATAAATCGGCAGGACGAAGATGCGGGCAAATTTATGCGCGAACACTTTGCCGCGCTGAATGCGCTGGAAGACTTTGAGGGGCAAGAGTGGTAAGGAGGCTCAGAGCATGGGACTGATGATCGATAAGCCGGCAAAGACATTGATCGAACGCTTTGCCCAAAAGCAGCCGGGTGGACACTTCGCGTGTCCCCGCTGCGGGAAGATGACGATGGACGCAGAGAGCGTCACACACAACGCCCTCAGCCGCCGCATTGGCTGCTACATCTGCGACACCTGCGGAACGGTTGAAGCTCTCGAAGATTTTGCGCATAAGCAGAATTCGCTCAACGTGTGGGCAATCACAAAAGAACCGGAGTTGTGGCGTATGCTGAGCTGGAATAGCGACGGCATCGAGATCGCCGGTCACGAGGGAACGTGGTATGTCATTGACGAGGGCGATTTTCAGATTACCCCGGACGTGGACGGCAAACCGGAAACGCTCACCGCGCACCTGTTCCTGCTTGAAAGTGAGCTTTACGGCGAGGATGCTGCAGGCCTCATCGTGAACGATGAAAAGCAGATCGTCATGGAGGACGTCTGGAACGGCTTCGACGATCTGGAAGACGCCGGCTGGGAGGAAGTGCGGAAGATTGAATGCCCAGTCTGCAAGGGCGAGTTTCTGCGGGAGGACATGACCTTTACGCGCGACTGCCACGGCATCACTTTCCGGCTGGTCTGCTTCGGCTGCTACGAAAAGGTCATGGCAAAAGGCTACGACGGAGCATATTACACCGAAGCGGACGAATGTATTGAGGGGGACTATTGAGCATGAAAAAAATTACCGTCCTCGACTTCTGCAATCAGATTGGCGCAGCCAGTGATGAGATTCCAGTTGTGGTGAAAGCCGGACCATTGACGATAGGGCGTTTTGCCAGCCTGTACATGCTGCCAGCCGCGTCCATGCCGGGAACACTCGAAGCGAAGATCAATTTCGTGACATTGAAGCGTGATGAGATTGTGATTCAGGTAACACTAAAAGCGTACAGCACGAAGTAAACACCTCTGTCGCGTCGTTGCTGGACTTGCAACTCATAGCAGTGCGAATGCCCGAGAGAAACAATGGACAAATATAAAAACAGCGTAGCGAGCCGCCAGAGCCGCGCAAAAAAGAAAACCCCTCACATGACATTCCTGCCATGCGAGGGGTTTGTTCGTGCGGTCAGATATAGGCGCTGTCCACGTCGTACTGTTCTTGAAAGTTGTTTGCCTTTGCAGCTTCAAATGTGATGCCGCCGCGCTTGTGGTCGGACTTGGCAAGCCCAAAGTAGCCGTTGCAGGCTGCGATGATGATAACCTGCGCCAAGCCGAGCGCCGCTGTCAGCCATGCCGCCGCAGCCGTATAGCTTAACCTGATGCAGAGATACATCAAAAACACGCATTCCTGCGTGATGAATAAGCCGGACAGAACAAGCAGGACGAAAAACTTTTTGCTCGCATCCGACTTCTTTCGCCTGCGCCTTTTCTGCGCCATCAGCCCACGCCGAGCTTCTGTGCGAAGCGGTACAGAACCGTGACAAACTGCTCGCGCGTCATCATGTCCTGCCACATGAAGTTTGCAGAGCCGTCAGGCAGCGGCGCGCCGCCCTGCACGATGCCGTTGTCAACCGCCCACTTGCGGGCGGCTTCGCTCCAATCACTGCAATCGTTGTCCTGCAGATCTTTCCGCATCTCTCGGAAAAGCTCTGTGAAGGTTGCCTTGTCCATATCATCGTCCTCCTTTTCTCCGTTTTCCAACACCATGACCGTATGCCCGGACGATACCAGAATATCGCCCCGGCGCAGGTGGGCATCAGATGTCAGGTACTTCCGGTCAGTCAGCAGTTCAAATTCTCCCGTCGCAGGGAAACAGCGCATCATGCAGTAGGTCGTGCAGGAATTGCCCTGCTTGCGGTAGGTTTCTTTCAGGGCGTCGACGCCAGCGGAAATTGCGCAGAGCATCATAAATGCGCTGCAGTCCGTTTCTACGGGCTTTGCGATCTTGCTCAGAATGAAGTCTACCGCTTCCGCAGCGACGTAGGCTGTGTTGCGACCGTCCTGATCGTAGCCGATGTTCTTGTTGTTGACACCGGCTTCACAGGTCTGTGCGGCTAGCTCGGCTTTCCTGCGGTCCTTGAACCGGAGAACACCGAGCCAGCTTCCAGAGTACCAATACGCGAAGTTTAATTCGCGACCGGTCTGATTGCCGGGTTTCTGCCCATGCGCGCCGGTTTCGCCGAGCGACGCCTGCCCGATGCGTACGCTCATGTTTCGTCGCCCCCGGAGGTCAAAAGCTCACCGACAGCCAAAACGCCGCTTTTCAATTCATAAACGGCGGACTCGATCATAGCGTCCAGTTTGGCTTCGTCAACCGTAATGCCGCGCTGCTTGAGCCATTCCAAGACATACGCTTTCTTCTCAGGACCGCGACCGGAGCCGTTGTAAATCTGCTCTGCGGCAGATACGGCAATCTTCACCCATGCGTTGATTTCTGCCTGCTGCTGGGCGGTGGTCTTGCTCTTGATGTACGGAATGACAATGACGGTAATGACTGCTGCGATCAGCGCAAATACCGCCTGAATGATGGTGGTAATGTTGTATTCCATGAATCGTGTTCCTCCTTAGTCATACAGGGCGTGAATGCCCTGCTTTGTCAAAAAATCCTTCTGCTTATGCTTGATGTTGGCTGCGTAGTTCAGAGCATCGTGCATATCGCCGTTGCAGTTCGCGTCTGGAATGCGCTGTACCGCCTTGGCGGTTGCTTCGCCGAGCGCGATTGCTGCGCCTGTACTCTGCACCATGAGCAGAAAGAAGTCTTTCTGCGCTTCCTCCTGCTCTTCGGCGCGCTTATCACGCGCCGCAATTTTCCGTTCCAGTTTCCAGACGATAAAGCCCATGATGGCGGACGGAATCCCCATAGCCGCGACAAACGCGATCAGAAACTCACCAGCGTTGATTGTCATAATCACTTTCACCTCTACTTGCAAAATGCAGGAGAGGCAGACCGTGCCGCCCCTCCTGCTGCGTGTCAGATCTCTACTTCGAGATCCTTCAGGATTTCCTCGACCTGCGGCTTGATGAGAGCCGGCACCTGGTCGAGCGTCTTTTTGCCCTTGACGATCAACGTCGCATACACGATTGCCATATCAGCGACCTCCTTTCCACACAGAATAGTCAAAAGAAAAAGTCGAAGGCGCTTCATACGCCCTCGACCTCATCTTCTTCAAGGATACGCCGGACTTCCTCGCGCAGTCGTTCCGGCACATCATCAAGTGTTTTCAGCCCCTTTCGAATCAGCTCGGCATACACTTTCGCCATATCCATCAACCTCCGATCACAAGCTCATAGACGTCACAGAGCGCAAGCTGCGCCTGCGTGATCTGTGCGGACAGTCCTTCATTGACGCTTTGCAGGTCGCTTACCTGCTGTTTCAGCTTCGGAATGGTCTCCTTTTCGGCTTCGGCCAGCTTCGCCTGCGCGAAATAGCCGTCGAAGCTGCCGAGAATATCATCATAGATCCCGTCATAGAATGGCAGTTCCAGATAATACTCATCGTACTCGAAGCCGGAGATCGTCAGCTCGCCCTGCGTTTCCGAGAACGGAGCTACGTTCTCATAGAACCGCACAAGGCAGTAGCCGGGTTTGTCAGGCTGCTCCTCCAGCGAAAACGCATTTGCCGGCGCATTGTCGCCTCTTACTTTCATTTCGCACAACCTCCTTCAAGATTCGTACCCCGATGGGGTCAACATACTTTTTCCGCGCCGCAGCGGAATTGCAATGCTTGAGCTGGCCGATCCGGCTCAAAAGCCCCGATGCCGTCCGATACGCGATCCGCTGGTGACGCTCGATCTTCTTGCGCACCTTGCGGCATTGGCGCGTAAAGCGCAGGAAGTTTTTTCGGCGCATGGTAGTATAATCGCGGTAAAAGCGATACCCGACGTAATCCAGCGGCCGCACTTTCAACGGGAACACCTGCCAGTTGCCCTTCATCTGCAGCCGCAGCCGCTTTTGCAGATACTCGGCAATCGCTTTCCGCGCACGGTGCAGCTTCTTTTTGTTCGGGCCAAAGAGGACAATATCATCCATGTATCGCACGCTGTACTTCACACCGTCGAGCGTCGTGATGTAACGGTCGAGCGATTCCAGATAGAAGTTTGCGAGCCACTGGCAGATGAAAAAGCCAATGGCCACCCCCTGTTCGCAGGTTCGCAGGATCTCCCACGTCAGCTTTAGATACTTCTTGTCCTTGATCTTGTGCGCCAGCATCCAGATCAGCTTGCGGCGGTCGACAGAATGGTAGAAGTGGTGAACGTCCATTTTGCAGACGTACCGGCTTCCTTTTTTGTCGTGGTGAATGACACGCTTGCAGCGCCGAAGCGCGTGCTTTCCGCCGCGCCCCGGTACTGATGCGCAGCACCAGTAATTCATCCCGCGCAGGAAGACCGGCGCCGCCGCCAAGACCATCAACGTGTGGACGATGCCGTCGGGGAAGAACGGAACGTATTCGATCTCTCTCCACTTTCGGCTGCTGTTGTCGAAGATCTTGCGCTTCTTCGGCTGGGCTGGGGCGAAAGTCTGCGTCTGCAGAAGATCATAGACGCGGTCCGTGTAGCCGTCCACGTCGGCCAGCACCCTCCTTACGTCGCGCCGATCGTGTTTGTCTTTCGCGCCAAACACAATGGCTTCGCGGATGTGTTCTTTGTCACACATCCATTCATACAGGAATCCTTTTCTTTTTGGCATATGCCTCGCTCCTTGTTTGCCATCGGGGTCTTTCCAGATACCTTTCGGCCGTACTAGAGCCCGTCCTGTAGCGGCAATATTTCCACCAAGCGGTGAGGGAGAATCTGCGCAAAGAAATGGAGCATACAAACAAGTAGGCGGGCGCCGATGTTCGAGTTCGCGTTGGACGAATTGTAGTTGCCATTGAAGAAGAACAGGCCGCAATTCGCAGCGGAATTGTTAAAGTAGCCGCCGACGGCAGGCAGACGCCAGCCGGTGTTTGAATACACGGGCGAACTAGAAGCCATCGCACAAGCTGCGCAGATAATCCCGTCAAAATTATACTGTCTATGCGTCGGGAAGATCCGAAAACGGGAGAAAATAACGAAATACGTTATTTTGAAAAAATATACGCGCCGCGCTTCGCGCGGATATATAGGGAATGGCGCTGCCGCGCCAGAGCGTAAGACGATCCGCTCTGAAAACGAAAGCCCGCGGGGGCTGCGGCCCCCGGTCCCCCATTAGGGGACGTAAAGGAGGCGGGCGCCGATGTACGAGTTCGCGTTGGACGAATTGAAGTAGCCATTGAAGAAGAACAGGCCGCAATCCGCAGCGGAATTGCCAAAGTAGCCGCCGACGGCAGGCAGACGCCAGCCGGTGATGGAATACACGTAGTCGGGGACGTAGGTCGTCTGGCTTCCTCCGGTTCCGGTCGGAATGAACGCCCACGGGAGCGCCGTGCAGTTACCAAGCGTCTTGATATAGCCGTCACTGCTCGGCAGGCTGAGTCCTGCCGATGTATAGTTGGTGGACGTATCATCCGCATACTTCGACGGATCGGTGCAGATATAAGCCGCGCGGTTGTTGAAGTTGATGCCGTCGAGCCAGTCGTAGACATTGCCCCACGGATTTTCAATGCCGCGATACTGCACACCACCCGCGCTTGTTCTGGACGAAGCTGCCGTGCCCGTATGGTAGGTCATGCTGTCTGTCGTGCCTGTTTTGGAAACCGACGATACGCCGACAATACCGTTGCCGATCTTGCTCTGGCTGTCCCAGTTTGCATACTCGACGAGATAGAGCAGCCAGACCGCGCACCACGACGCATAATCGTACTGCTGCCACTTGCTGCCCTTGTTCCGGGAGTTTGTGCGGGCTGTGGCGCGTGTGATGTTCGTCAACGGATTCGCGCCAGACTTAGAGTAGTAGCTGGCAATCGTGTTGTAGCGGCCAACATAGCGGCCAGAACCGGGGTGCTTGGAAAAGCCGGTGAACGGCGCGTTTGCAACGTAGTAATAGATCTTGCTCTGGCTGCTGTTATAGACGATCTTGTAGTAAAACTCAGGGATAAAGACCATCGTATCGTAGGACGTGCGGGAGAATCCGGACTGTCCCTTTTTGTACGACACCGCGCCGTTGATGATGTTGTATTCCTCCATGCCTTGCCACGGCATGAATGCGTCGAATGGAGAGCTGCCAGCGCCTGTGCCGATGGCAGCGCTCGGCTCCGAGGACACGGCGGCATTGACATAGCCGTTCGGGTCGTTGCTCGGCGTCAGGCGGGAAAGAGCCGGGGAGGAGTTGCTGTACGTCCAGCAGACACCGAAGATTGTCACGAATACGCACGACACCGTGCAGGTCTTGCTTGCAGGCGCGTTGTAGTTCGTGTCGCTGGCAACGGAAACCGTGATCGTAACCGTGCCGGAGTTTTCATCGACGCTGTGGACGGTCACAATATTTCCCGAAATGGAAACACTGGCAATGTCGGGGCGGTTGGACACGGCTGTGATTGTTCCTGTGCCAAGCCGTGTGACCGTGAAAGAATCTGTCAGCTTTCCGTCTTCCAGCTTGATCGAAGTCTTGCTGAGCGTCAGTGAGCCATCTGCCTTGCCGATCTTCCACGATACGGTTTTCGGCGCGGTCGAGCCGTCTGCCCACTGATAGAGGGCCGTGTCTTTCAGCGTAAACTTCGCGCTGTAATTGCCGGCGTTCGTGCCGCTGGTCGTGCCGCCGAGCGTCATTTTCGTCGTATCGTAGTTGTACCATGCCGGGCTTTGCGAGCCGCCCGAATAGGTCAGGCTTCCGCTCTGGCTCGGCACGGTCACATTCGTCTTGGTGACTGTGATCGCCTGTGTTGCAGTGCAGGATACGCCGCCCTCCGTGTATCGGATGGTGACGCTGGTGCGACCTGCTTCCAGACCGCCGCTTGGCTCGACCGATACGCCTGTTGCAATCAGCGTGGCGCCGTTGGAATACGTCGCCTTGACAACCATGCCAGCCGTCGAGAACTGCTCACCAGCCTTGTAGGCGGTCTTCGTAGGCGGCGTTGTGATCTCGATGGACGCGAGCTTGATGCCGCCACCGCTTCCGCCGATCATCTGAAATACCTTGCTCATTGTGCGACCTCCGCTCTGAAAATGTTTACCGAGATTGCGCTTGTCGGCGTATCGGTGCAGGTGAACGGCATTTTTCCGTTCTCGGTGATGTCTCCCACTTTCACGCCAGCGTCGCCCCACGCCGTAAGGCTGTCGGCCGTCGGCGTCACGATATAGGCATACTCGGCGTCGAGGAAGCGCGCATCTTCCAGCGTCTGTGCAAGGCTCGACCATCCTGCGACAGAAAGTGTGAGCGTGAACGCGATGCCCTTGCCGGCTTTTTTTGCAAACAGGTCAGCGTGGGCCTGCGCAGCGGTGTTGTGCGCGGTAACTGCGGACGAACCAGCGCCTTTCGATTCAAAGTTGCTGGAATCTTTGAACGCGGCTGTTCCGAGATCCGCAAGCCACTTCATAATGCGACCGAGAAGGACTTTCATTTCCAGACCGGATTCGAGCTGCGTTCGCGTCGCGGACTGCGTGAAGGTGGGTTTCAGCGTGCCGCCGTCGCCGTCCGTATTCAGTTTCGCATCGAACAGGGCTTTGTGTGCGGCCTTGGACTCGTTGTGATTCTTGACGGCGTCTTTTTCTTCCGCTCCGACCATCTCTGCGGTATAGTCACCGTTTTTCGGGACGACCGCACCGGAACGGCTATTGAACGAAGTCACGCCGCCCGCAGGGCCGAGCAGGCTGACCGGTTCTGGGTTCGGAAGACCGCCGTCGTTCGTCCAGCTCAGAACGCCCGCGTCGGTCAGATGCGGCGTGAAGATTACACCGGGATTGCCCTGCGTGCCGCGCGATGGGAAACCGGAGTCAATGAATGCACCCTGAGTGCCATCCCACACATACCAGTTTTCGTTATCCCCGATATAACAGGCTTTGCCCGCAGCAGACACCAGCGCGGAGGCAGCGGCGCTGATAAGCTCAACTTCGGCGTCGGTGAGCGTTTCAGCAAGGGTGCTGATCGGAACACGGCGTACCTTGCCGCCGATCGATGCGAGGATAAAGTCGGCAATCGCCGCGGAGGCGGCAATCGGCTTGGAATTTACGTTTTCTACTGCCATACGATCACCCCTTACAATTCTGTGACGAGCGCCTGCGGCATGATCGCGGCGTTCTTTCGGTCTTCCGTGATGGCGTTGATCTCACGCATGACAAGGTTCGTGAAAGAGAGATCCGCCGTGACGATGCCCATGTGAGACAGCAGCCGCAAGCAGTAGATGAACAGAGCGTCTTTGACGCGCTGACAGCCGCAGCGTTCGTTCTGCTCGAAGATTGTTTTCACCCACGCGAGCTTTTCATCGGTCGACAGCGCCATCAGGGTTTTGCGCGTGAAGAACGCGCCGACCGCCGCGGAGAAATAATCGTATGCGACCACGTTGGAAAGGCCGATGGCGGCGTATTCTGCCTTGACGCACTTTGCGGCTTTTTCGGGCGCGATCTCGCCAGCGTACATTCGCTTGTTGTAGCAGACGATAATCATGTTGAGCGCGTCGACGAGTTTGTCGATGCTGCCGCCGATTGCCGCTCGCAGTTCGCTTCGCTGCTCGACGGAGACAGTATCCGTCTGCAAGGCGATTGCGAGGTTCGCCGCGGCGATTTCGTATTTACTTGCAATTTCCAAAGGGCTACCTCCTTACTTCGATACGGCTGTGCAGTTTGTGCCGCAATAGCCGCAGGACGTCTGGCACGAGGTCGTGCAGCCGGCAGAACAAAGGCCAAGGCACGAGCCGACGCAGCCAGTGTTGCCGCAGGTCACTGTGCAGGACGATTTGCAGCCGCCAGAACAACTGCTGGAACAGCCGCCAGAACAGGAACCAGAGCAACCAGAGCAGCTACCATCACAGGAGCCAGAGCAGCCTCCCGTGCAGTTGCCGCCGCAGCCATAGCAGCCGCCGGAGCAGGAGCCTTCGCAGGTGTTCGCACAGCCACTTCCGCAGCCGGTGCAGGAACCTTGACACTCTCCGGAGCACGTTGTTTCGCAGCCGCCTGTGCAGTCGCCAGAGCAGCCGGTGTAGCAAGCACCCGTGCAGGAAGTTTCGCAGTCACCCCGCGTCTTGTCCGTCATGGGGCGTGCTTCAAAGAGGGTCAACGCTGCTTCAAACTCGGTGATGTCCTCGTCAAACACGATTCTGCGGCCGTCGAGGCTCGGCACTTTCTCGCTGTGGATCTTCGACAGAGGAAGTGCCAGCTTTTCGTAGTGCTCCACATCGACCGTGTGATCTTCGGTGGGGCTGTTCGTGTATTCGTATTTTTCGCCGCCGTATTCCGCAACAGATCCGGTATGGCAGCGCCGCAGGCACTCGGCCTTGACACGCGCTTTCAATTCGGCGAAGCGTTCGGCCTCGATATATGCCATACTCAGCCCTCCTTGGAGATTGATTTGAGCATTGACAGCTCTGCATAGGGGATGATTTCAAGCGCCCATGCGTCCGGAATATCCAACCGGTAACGTGCGGTGTCGCCGCGTTTTCGGTACAGATTGTTCCAGTAGTAGGCGTTCGCCAGGACGCGGGCCTTGTGCATCGGGCAGATGTACGTCACGCGCTTATCCGGAGTCCCTGTGCATTGGTAGTTGTACGCGCTGCACCAAGAGCAGCCGGACGCGATCGGGCACGCAAAGCATTCGTCGGTGGACTGGCTGCGCCGCGTGACTGCGGCCATTTCTGCCACCCGCGCCCGATGTTCCGGAAGAACGTTGATGCCGTGTTCCAGATCGCCGATGGTATAGGGCCGTTGCTCATGGCCGAGGGAGGTTCCCATGTAGCGCAGGCACGGGAAGAACAGGCCATCGCAGTCAACCGCCAGCATAAGCCCCGTACCGCCGCACCAGTTCTGATTATCGTCCTCCGGAAGCGGATGGCCGATGCTTTCGCTGAAGATCGACAGATACGGCTGCTCGTCCGAGAGCAGGACGAAATCGGCGAGCCGTTTGAGCTGTGTGTAGAGTGTAGCCGCATGGTCGAGCGTCCAGCCCTTTTCGTAAACGCAGTTCAGATTGATCGCCCGATACCCCGCGTCCAGCAGACCGATTACTGCGTGGTACAGATAATCGACGTTGCCGGGAGCAATCGTCATCTTCGAGCCAAGGGCGTTTCCCTTGGTCATGTAATCCTTCGCGGCCGCGATAGCAAGATCATAGCTGCCAGAGCCGTCCGGGAAGACGCGGCAGGAATCGTGGAGCTGCTTATCTCCGTCAATGCTGATGGAGAGCGACAGGTGCTTTGCCCACTTATCCAAAAACCGCTGTACCTCCGGGCGGAAGTACAGCGTTCCGTTTGTGGACATCGACGCTTTCCAGCGCGTCGCCCATGGATGATGCAGGCGGAAGGTCTGCGCCACGAAGTAGTCGAGGATCTGGTCGATCAGCTCGACTTCCAGCAGCGGCTCACCGCCGATAAAGTCAAGAACGACCCCGGCAACCTCCGTGGACGTGATGTACTGATTTGTCCGCTCGTCTGCGGCGAGCAGCATATCGACGGCGACCTTGGCGGTTTCAAGCGACATCTTCCGGTGCGTCTTGCAGCCCTGATAGCAGTAGCTGCAGCGCAGGTTGCAGTCTTCCGTCACCTGAAATGTAATGCACTTGGAGTGCGGCGAGTTGATGCCAAGCTGGATACCCGGCATGGGGAAAAGCCGCGCCAGCATATCGGTGAAGGTTTCCTGTGGCCTAGTCATCGGTCTGCTCCCGCGGCGTCACCGTAACCGTGGCGGTCGAGAAATCAAGCACCCAGTCAACCGCTGCATTGCCGACGGCAGGAATGATAAACTCACGTTCCAGCGTCGCTTTTGCGATCTCGTATTCCTTGCTCTTGCCGAGGTAGTCCTTCATCCATGCGTTGTATGCGTCGGTGTCCTTCAAGCCCTGCTTTGACGCCATGAGCAGCAGCTCCTGAATGGAATTACGGTCATAATGCAGGGATTCGATGTAATTGGACAGTTCGGCTTCAATCTGAATTTTCATGCGAGAGTCCTCCTAAGATCAAGAATAAGCAACAGGAACGTGCTCCCAGTCGGTGCCGTTCCAATACTTCAAGCCGCCGGTAACCGGCGTCGGATCAATCCAGAAAAGATTCTTCTGCGTCGGCGGCGTGTTGCCGGTGACAAACAACGCCAGACTGGACAACTTCATAAAGACAGGGGCGGAATCAGGCCCCTGCGCCAGAAGCGAAACCTCCGATGGTGCCGAGACCTGCCCAAGCGATTTCTCACCGTCCGCGAAAACGATGCAGTTCTTCGTCCACTCGTTGCGGCCAGTACCACCGCGCTGCACAATGACCGTGCCATCGTTGATGTCATTTGCGTTGTGCGAGTGCGTCGACGCAGCGGCGCCAATATCGGCGGCTTTTACCTGATGCGGATTGTTGAAGTCGGAAAGGTGCGATTTCAGCAGTGACAGCGCCTTTGCAATCTTTCCGAGGATAGACCCCATCTTCTCGCCGGATGAAATATCCGACAGCTCCTTTGCTGTCGCAAAGGTGGGCGTCTGGTCGATCAGAGCCTTGTTTTCCACGTTTCCAAGCCCGATCTGCTCCTTGGTCACCTTGTGTGGATTGTTCTTGTCGTTTTTGTGATTGTTCAGTTCCGTAACGGTTGCGTAGACCAGCGTTTCACCAAGCGCCGCAGACACGTTTTTGGCCTCACTGACGAACACCACAAAGTCGTACTGCGATGCAAGCAGGCGCTCGACGTTGGGGTTGATATAGTCGGCTTTCTCGACCTCTGTTTCCTCCCAGATGCAATAGCAGAGTTCCTTCGTGGAATCGTCGGGGTCCTCGACGTAAATGCCAATTTCGGTTGCCCAGAAGCCGGTGATCTCCAGCTCGACATTCTTGAACGACACAGACAGTGTGACGTACTTCTCGCTGCGCGTCGCAGAAGCAATTTTCAGAGAGAGCAACGGGTTCTTCAGATCGTTCGCGCCGTCACCCGGCGTACCGTTGCCGTATTTGATGCGTGTGAATTTGATCGCGTCGCCCATGAGCCCGCGAAGCATGACGTTGTACCCATCCGGGGTCAACCAGTGTGTCATACCGTTGCCTCCTTATCCATCATAATCAGACCGCCGTCCCAGTCGCACAGGGCGTTCCCGGCTTCGTCGCCCATGATATCAATGTCCGTATTGACCTCGCCCGTGGTGAGCTTGAATTTCTTCGTGACGCTCATAACCGCGCCGAAGTACAGAATCAGCTCACGGACGGAAATTGCACGAATACTGTCCAGCACCGCGCTCTTACGGCTGACAACTTCGAGGATCTGCAGGAACGTGCGGATATTGTCGTTGACCTGTCTGATGTCAACGTCAAAGATGCGATAGTGATTCGGCTCGCCGCCATATTCAAACCATTCCTGCACCTTACCGGAGCCGAACGAAGTGGACAACGCCAGCTCGACGGCGTACTTCGTGCCGAGGTGACGGCGAACGTGCCAGGACTCGCGGAACGTGGCGCGCTTCTGCTCAATATCCCAGTCGTTGTCCCACCAGCTTACGCCGAAGTCGTGCGCAAGCTGGTCGAGAAGATCTTCTGGCAGAGTGTCGATGTGCTGATAGAGCATATTCTGCTCAATCTCGGCCGGCCGCGCCGTCAGGATCTCCGCGACGCCGGTTGCGAGCGCGAGCATTTTTTCATCCTGCCGCAGCACATCGGGGAGGACGTTCAGCAGGTTCTCAACCGTGAGGCCGTACTGCTCATTCATCCTCGTAGCCTCCGTTCACGATTGTTTTCGTTCCCAGCTTCGCAATCTGCGGCGCGGCATTGTTTTTGCCGCCCTCCAGCACCTTGTAGGTCGGGGAGCGCAGCACGATCCGCTTGACGCCCGTGTGGAACAGGAGGTCGCGCAGCTTATCCGGGTTAATATCGCGGCCGAGCTTGCCGGACTGCCAAGCGATGTATTCCTCGACGGCAGCGTCTACGGCTTCCTGAATCGCCGCACCGGAGAGCGTCGTGTCGGTGGGGACATAGTAGGTGAAGTCGATATTGTACGAAACGAGGCCGGGGTCTTTGACGCTGACATAATCGGCCAGCGGACGCACCTTGCTTTCGTTACAGGCGGCAAGGACGGCGTTCTTGATCTCCGTCGTGGCAATCGTTCCGTCGTTCATCAGGACATAAATATCGACGTGCCCGGCACCGTCAAAGGTGAGCGACACGTCGATCTGGCTCGTGCTTGCCAGCGCGCCGTCTGCGGCGATTACAACTTGCAGCAGACCGTTTTCGTAGGTGACGGTATAATCTGTGTCGGCGCTCGCAGCCGTGCTGCTGCCCTTGGCATAGACCGCCAGAGAGGACAGGTCGATGGTGTCGCCGCCCCAAAAAGCGTACTTGACGCCGCCTTTCGTATAGAGATCGAGCGTCACTTTCTTTACGACAGCCGGGCGAACGGCCTGTACGTCAGCAATCTCCGTAGATACGGATTTCGCGTGGTAGATGTAGGAACCAACCGCGCCTGCCGTTGAAAACGCGAACATGGATTCGCGCATCAGCTCGTAGAATTCTTCGTCGCTGGCGATCTCCGAGCCGTCGTCGGAAGTCGTGATATTGGTGCAGGACGTGTAGTAGTCGAACACGTCAACGATCACGTTGAGCTGGCCGACGGCGTAGCCGTTGCCGACCGTGCCGTCCGTCTGGCACCGGATGGCGGTGTCAACGTAGGTATCGCCTGCGCTGATGTAGGCATCGGCGACGGTCTCCCAGATCAGGGTGTTGCTGGCGTCTGTGACGCGCGTCCCCTTGGGGACGAGGATGGCGAACGTCTGCGCCTCGGAGATCGTAAACCGTTCCGTGCAGTAAGCAGGTTTTGCCTGTGGGCGCTGCTGCAGATAGTACAGTTCTGCCAGCGCGTCAAGGTTCTTGCCTTCGGCGCGGCTCGGAATATTCTGATTTGCGGTGTAGTTGTTGTAGACCCGCTCCTGAATGATGACGCTGGCTACCCATTGCGCGAACAGCTTTTCCGGACTGGCGGGGCGGACGCTTACTCCGGTCAGGTTCTCATAAACGGTAATCAGAAAATTTGTGATTTCCGCAGCGTCGGTCGAAACAAACTGAAATTCGGTATTACGACTCATCGACGATTTCCACCTCCACGATAGGGCTTAGAACGCCCTGCATTTCTTCCTGCGTATCAAAATCGACGCTCTTGACACGGACGCGCGGCTCATATTCCTCAATGGCCTCGCGGATTTGAGAGAAAAGCAGCACCTTTGCCGCAGGAATCGGGCGGTCGATCAAGGTAGCGTCAATACCGAAGCCGCGATACATCGGGCAGGAGCCTTTGATCGTCCGCAGGATGATGGACACGTTCTGCAGAATGGATTTTACAGGGTCGGTTTCGTTCAGGCTGATCGGCCCGATCTCCGACATGGTGATTTTGTAGCCCATAGTGTGCGCCCCTCATCGTAGATATTCCTGCAAGGAAATGCTCAGCGTCGCACTGATGATGTTTCCATGCCCGTCATAATGCTCCGCCTTGGTCTTATGGCTCAGGATCGTCCAGCGATAGCGGCCGTATCCATGATTGCCAATCGTAAGCGGCAGCGTCACGCCCTGCCGTTCCAGATCGAACAGCCGCCAAATCTCGGACATTGGGTCAACGCCGAGGGAAGCAAGAAGCTGAATGTCAAAGGTGATCTTCGCAAGGTCTGTGCCGGTGTATTCCGAAATGCTGTTGCCGGCATGGAGATCATGCGTGGCGTACCGCGCAGAACCGGACCATACGAAATTGCTGATCGTTTTCAGCGTGCGCGACGAAACTGAAAAGACAACGTCTCCAAGTGCTCCTACAATCATCCGATACCTCCCAGCACGAAGCCGTCCCCGTTGAACACAGGCAGATAGAGCGTGAGGACGGTGTCGTTGACAAGCGGCATCCACGGCTTGATCGTGAGGTCGTGCTGATGCCCATCCTGCAACTCTGTCTTCTGCTGCGCAGGGTCATAAGCTGGAATGTGCGGGTGCGTGTCCAGCACATAGAGCCATCCGGACGTCATATTGCAGTCCTGAAACTTCACTCGCGCTTTTCGCTTGGCATTGTCGATGTCCGTCACAGTTCCGACGCGAACGAGCCGCTTTAACACTTTTTCTGCGTCCATCAATATCCCTCCAATACCATGCGCAGCGAGATCTGCGTTGTATAGCCGCCGCTGTCCAGCTTGTGGACAGCCTGCTTGATGATGTATTTTCCGTCGTAGCCGCCCCAGCCTTTGAGCGCGACATTGACGCCCGCAACGAGGTCGGTATCTCCCGGCAGCAGGAATTGTGCCTGGCGGCAGAATTTGTTGCGAAGACGGAGATTCTTTTCTGCAAGCTCCTTCGCTTCGTCCACTGTTCCAACCTTGGCGGTGATTTCAAGCTGCTGATTGTTCGGGTCTTCGGTGTATCCCTCGACCTTGGCGATGCCCTCAATACACTGTCCGGTTTCGGGGTTGACGTAGGACACCCGGCACGACGCATACTGCGCATCGGCTGCGCTGGTGCTGAGCTGGTACGTCTTATAGCTGTGGTCATAGCGTCTGATGGTGCGGACTTCTGGCTTCTGCTCATACTTGCGCTGATCGAACAGTACAAGGATCCGGTTTGTTGCCTTGAGAGAAATGCCGGCATCATGGCAAAGCTGCGACAGAAACTCAATGTCGCTCATGTCGATCTGCTCGACGCGCTCATAATATGGGTCGCTGTCCGATTCATACATGCAGGTCATACCGCCGCTCCCGGCGATTTCATTCGCAATGCCGCTAAGCGTGTAGCTTTCCCATGCCTTGCTCTTGCAGGTCTGCCGGAGCTGCGAAGAAAACGGAATCGAAGATCCTTTGATGCAGACTGTGTTCGGTGGCCCGCTGCAGGAGATGTTGTCAAGCTCAAATTCTCCGCACGGCAGCACCGCGTCGGAGCCGTCGCTGTTCCAGTTCTCACGGACAAACACAACGTCCATGGCGAGTCGTTCTTCTGCGCCGCCGCCATCGGAGGATGCACCCTGTTCGCCAGAGGAAGTAGAAGATCCTGAGCCGCTGCTTTGCGTGCCTGCCTGTGCAGAGGCAGCAGAGCCGCTCTGCGTGGCGCCGCCGATTCTGCCCCAACTGATAATCCCGGCTCTGCGGGTGTTGATGTCTGTGATCTGGACGCACGAACCGGTCGCATTGACCATTTGCCCATTCCCCATGTAGATACCTACGTGGTCGACAACGCCCTGCGTGCCGAAGAAGATGAGATCGCCGGGCTGCGCTGTGGCTTCATTGACCGGTGTAGCCATATCCTTGTAGCCCTGCGCAGTTGTTCTGGGAACATTGATTCCAGCTTCGTTGAGCGCATAGTAGACAAGACCGGAGCAGTCAAAGCCGCTCGGACTGCTGCCACCCCAAACATACGGCGTGCCGAGGTATTTGTTCGCTTCGCTGACAACGGCATCACCAGATGCGCTGCCACCGGAGGGCGATGCCCAGGACAGCTTTTCAGAGATCTCATCGAGCCACTGCGTGAGCCAGAGATCGTCGCGGTCTTGGATTTTGATTTGCAGATCGTCCGTTTCGTCTTCTTCGTTGTCCGTATAGGAGATCGACAAAAGATACGGCTGAATGGATTTTGTGATGTCGATGCCGCCAAAGGAAACCTCGGCTTTTGTGCGTCTCGCGAGATTTCGGCTGCTCATCGCTGCACCTGCTTCCACGGCGGCAGCGTAGATGCGCTGCGCTCCACCACATCAGGGATTGTCAGCATGACGCCTGCGGGAAAGGAGAAATAACTGAGCAGCGAGCTATTGGCGTTCATCAGATCGTCGGTATAGTCCACGCTGCCCATCTCTTTGTAGGCGATCATATCCCACATATCGCCCTGCACAGTCGTGTAGATTCTGCTCATCTGTACGCCCCCCGTTGCGCGTTGATATTGTCTTCTCGAATCACCGCGCGTACCTGTGCGGCAAATTCCTCGCCATAGGTTTCAAGGCGCTCCATAACGCCGTCATTGACATCGCCCTCGACGGTGATATTGACCTGCACTGGAACGGAGCTGTCCGAAGTGGAAGTCATAGCTTCGATGGCGCTGTGTGTGTCGGCCGCGTTCAAGACCGCTTCGCCGCCGTGCATCATCACAAACTCCGGGCCTTCTTCGCCGACGAGGGCAAGACCGGTCTCGGCAGAGGTTGTGCCGCTGGCATATCGGGAGAACCCGCTCATGCGACGGCTCGAAGCAACAGAATTATTGTTCTGCACGTTTCGGCTGAGAGCAGCGAGGGCGGCGTATCCGAGCTGGGAATACGCCGATTGCACGGTCGGCAGCATTCCGGTTGCACCATCAATGAAGCCCTGAATGGTCGCACGACCGGCTTCCGCAGCTTCCGTGCCAAGATCCATGTCGTCAATGGTGGCTTCGAGGTCTCCACTGATCGCGTCCATAGTTTCAGAGAAGCCGGTGCGGAAGTCTGCGATGTCCTCGGCGGCTTTATTCTGTTCCTCGCGCAGCTTATTCCAGCTTTCGACCATCGCGGCCAATTCTTCATCGCTGGCCGCAGCCATGCCGGCAACCGCATTCACGCTGTCGGAGCTGCCGTCTGCGAAAGAACCGATCATTTCGGTCAGGCCCTCAATATCACCAGCCCTGTCACGCAGGCTGGCCAGATTATCGTTGTAGGTCTGCCAATGCGTGATCTGGCCTTGGAGATTACTGTTGATGCTGGACGCAGAGGTCGCAACGATGCTGTCTGCCTGCTGCCAAAGTGCATATTGGCCCTGAACGCTTTCTGCGGCAGCTTTATAGGCTTCCTGATACGCCTGCTGGAGAGCCTCGACACGTTCCTTGACGCTGCTGATCTCGGTGTTCAGCTCCGTCTGTCCGCGCGAAGCATTTTCGGTTGCTTCGGTCGAATCATCCGTTGCTTCCGTGAGGCTTTCGTATGCGTCCGTTACGGCCTGAATTTCTTCATCCGCCGCACTGAGCGCATTGTTGTCTTCCTCAATCGCTTCTTTCAGGTTTGTAACGTGCGTCGCGGCCTCAATCCACGCAATGTTGGCGTCTGTGACCTCATCGTTGACGGCGTTGATTTCGTCACCAAGGAAGTATTCGGCATCACGGAGAACGCCGGTTTCTTCGTAATAGGCATCAGCCTTTTTCTGCGCTTCGGCGTAAAGCGCATTTTGCTTGGCAAGCGCGTCATTATAGGCCTGAGTAGCTTCATGCGCGGCTTCCTCTGCATCCGTCAGCTCTGCCCGGCGCTTTGCCCGCTCGATTTCAACATCGGCATACTTCGCATAGATCTCGGAAAGCTCGTTTTGGTATGCCTGTGCGCGGGCATTTTCTACCCATGCGTCCGTATTTGCTTTGAGCGCAGCCGTGCCGCCGTCGATGGAGTCGTTTTCAAGGTCAATATAGCTGGATAGCTCCGGAATGGTCTCAACCAGCTTCATGAGGATTCCGTGATATTCCTGCTGCTGGGCAGTCGTTTTTTCACCAACAGAATCCAGCTCTTTCAGCCGGTCAATGTACTGCTCCGCAACTGTGGCCGTTGCCATTGTGCTGCCGACAGAATCATCGAAGCCAGACTTTGCGTCGGTAAGCGCCTCGTTCATGTCACGCGCAGCTTCTGTCAATTCCTTTACGGACGGAGCCGCACGGTCTTCGGCTGCATCAGCCATTGCCACGATTCCGCCAGCCAGCGCAGCCACGGCGGTCACGCCCAACATAATCGGCCCGGCCATTCCACCGAATGTTGTGGCAATGTCCAGCGCTTTAATGACTTTGGAGATTGCGGCGTATGCCGTCAATGCGACCGTTGCACCACCGACTACGCCCGTGAATGTTGCAACGCCCTTGACGAGCGCAGGATTCTCCTGCACAAACTCGCCGAGGACGTTCAGCACGTCCGTACCGGCGTCGTAAGCATCGCGCAGCGCCGGGGTAAAAGCATCGCCTACGGCAACCTTGAGGTTGTTGTAGGCGTTCTGCATCATGTCCAGCTTGGATTGCGTGGTGGCGTATCGCTTGTTGGCTTCGTTCGTCAGAGCGATATTCTCATCCCACGCGGTATTTGCCGTCTGTACGGCGCTGTCCATCTGGTCAGCGGCCAGCGCGAGGGATTTGAGCATATTGCTCTGGCGAATGCCGGTAAGGCCGAGGTCTTCCAGCACCAGAACAGCGCTTTCGCCCTGTTCGTCCAGATTGCCAAGCCCGCGGATAAACGCTGTCAGAGCGCCCAGCGCGTCCGTATTCCACATTTCCGCGAACGAATCCGCAGACATTCCCGCGACATCTGCGAAGCTCTGTAAGGAATCCTCGCCGGTTGCAACAGCCTTTTCGATGGCGTTGAGCGTCTGCGTCATGGCCGTACCGCCAGCTTCGGCCTCGATGCCGACGGAGGACATTGCTGCGGCAAGCGCCATGATCTGAGGTTCCGTCAGACCGGCCAGCTTGCCGCCAGAGGCAAGGCGCGTACCCATCTGCGTGATCTCAGATTCGGTCGTTGCAAAGTTATTGCCAAGATCAACGATCACGGCGCCGAGACGATCATAATTGTCTGCGGACATGCCTGTAATGTTCGCGAACCGCGCGAGGGCGGTTGCGGCATCTTCGGCTGTCATGTTCGTCGCTGTGCCGAGCATTGTCATAACGCGCGTAAAATCGAGCAGCGCGTCTTTCTGAATGCCAAGCTGGCCAGCAGCTTCAGCGACGGCGGCGATCTCGGTCGTAGATGCCGGGATCTCCGTGGACATGGCTTTAATTGCGTCCGACATATCTGCCAGTTCTTCGTCTGTCAGGTCTGTCGTTTTGGCGACGCCGGTGATGGCAGACTCGAAATCCATCGACGCCTGCACACACTCGTCAAAGCCTTCCTTTATTTCTTTAAGCGCAGCGGAGATACCAGCCGCAGCAAGAACGCTCGACACCGCGTCCACGGCCTGTGTCGCGCGGCTGCCGAAAGATTCTGCACTATCGGCCGTGTCGCCGAGCTCGCCGCGGGCCTTTGCAAAGGTCGTGCGAAACTCGCGGCCAAGCTGCGCTTCAAGCGCAAATAGCATCTCATATTCTTTCCGCGATGCCAATATCTCCGCCTCACTTTCACTTGCGTTTTTGTTTTCGCTTCTCCATTTCCTCGGCAATCAGCGCATTAGAGGCTTTCACCCATTGCGAAAATTCGCCGAGACGTAGAGATAACCAGAAATCTACCGGAGTGTTGTTCGTCCGGGCCATGGCGAGGCATTGCCTGCGAAGCCATACGCCGCCATCTCCGACGATCACTCCTTGCGCGATAAAAAACCTCTTACGGTGTTCCGCAGACGGTTGAAATCGCGGATACTGAGCTTGCCCAGCGCGTCAAGACCAAGTTTCTCGGTGCACGCCTTGACGCAAACACGGATAAGGTACTCGCTGTCAAAGTTCGCAACGATCACCGTATGCCCGAGCATTTGCAGCTCCCGCTCAATCGCAAGGGAGTCATTTCCGCTGAGATCTTCAAAGTTGAAGGTCAGCTCCGTGTAGGTTTTTTCATCGTGAACGAGCGGCCTTGCAAGCTGCATCACAAATGCCGCATAGTCGATTGCGGCGTTTTTCTTATCCTGATCTTCCGCAACAGCGAAGATGTCACTGCTTTCCTCTGCGGTCGTTTTCTGAATATTCTTGTTTTCCATGATTCATAGCTCCTTTCAAGAGTGGTGGGGCGACGCATCGCGCGCCGCCCCAAAGATTTACGATTTGCCGAGGGCCTTGCGGGTGTCGGAAAGATAGTCGACACCGTTCACCTCGCAGATGTAGTTGTACGGGTCAAGCTCCATGACCTTCGCGTCATCGATGTACGTCACCCAGCGGCGCACGGCGTAGCTGCCAGAGCCGTCCGTGGGAGACGCCGGGGCGATATTGCCGTTCGACAGCGTCTTCGGAACAAGCACGAGGACGTGCTTGACGGACTGCGTCTTGTAAACGCCCGCAATCGGGTCGTACACCTGCTGCGGCGCGCGCAGGTCGATGTTGTGTTCGCGCGGCTCCAGCAGCTTCAGGCTCTCAGCGCTGAAGGTGCGGAATTTGAGCTGCGCGGTCATGGCGTTCATATGGCCGATGATCGGCGCCTCCACGTTGCCGGCAATGCCAGCACCGGAGACGGTCGCAACAATGAAATCAACATCGGGCAGCGTCACGGAAGCCAGACCGAGGAAGTCTTTGGCGTCTTCGTAGCAGGCAAAGTTGATTACGGCCTGATCTACCATTCCCATTGTTCAGTCCTCCTTCGTCACGCCAACGCGCTCTGCACGTAATCGGTGTCGTATTCGAGTACGAAGTCGATCTCCTGTGCAGGGCTGGGCGGCGTCATGTAGATGTGGATTCTCACGATACCGGCCATGAGGTCCGTCATGGGATTCTCGGAGTCGAGGATCTCAACGCGGGCGCCGAGCAGATACTCGCTGCCCACAAGCCCTGCGAGCCAGTTGTTCGCGGAATCCTTGATGTTGTCCAGCAGGCGCCGGTTCATGGGGCTGTCCGTCTTCGACCAGAACGTCTTGATGAGGGAGTTGCCGACCCACTTGAACATTCTGCTGATCGGGATGAAATAGTCCTTGATGTCGGTGTTGCTGGGGTAGCAGGCGGTGTAGTTGCCCCACGCCACGAAGCCATTCATAAACTTGAGCGCCGTGCAAATGCCGTTGGCGTTCAGAATGTTCGCCTGCTCCAGCGTGAGGGTGACGTCTGTGCCGTCTTCCAGGCAAGCGCCGTCGCACTGGAGGGCCTTATTAGAGGGCGATTCATACGGCACACCGTCGTTGCCGCTGTCCACCTTCGCCATCAGGCCCGCGAGCTGGGTGGAGAGATGGAACTGCTTGCTGCCGAGCTTCACCTGCGGCCAGACTGCAATCTGAGCCGCGTCGATCAGGTTCGTCGCGGACTTCTTCGCGGCGACGGCGTCATAGCTGCGCGCGCCGCTGGCGGAGCAGTCAATATCGCAGATGGACTTTGCGCCGAGAATGCCGTTGATGACTTCGGCCTTCGCCGCCATGACGGCCTGCACCGTGCTGGTATGCGACCATCCGGGCGCGATAATGAGGTCGGGCGTGGTGCTGACGGTTGCCATGCAAAGGTCGATGGCTTCGATGCCCTTGACGATGTCATCATCGTCGATGTCGGCGGTCTTGATCTTGTCGTAGCTGATATACAGCTTGGTCGCGGCCTTGGCTGCGCCGTCCTCGATCGTCTCGACGATAAGGTTGCCGTCCGAGTAGTACGCGGCATAGTCCGTGTCTTTGACAAGCGGCGATTCGGACGAAGATGCCGTCTTGACAACGAGACTGGACAGGATCGCGTCGAACGGCAGCTTTGCCTGCTTGCCGGAAAGGGTGACTTCCGCGCCCGCGACGGCCTCCTTGTTGGTGCTCGGATCAAGCACGTTGCAGAAGATGATTGGCTGACGCTGGAACAGCTTGAAATGCGAGTACATGACTTCGCAGATCGTGTAGGTCTTCCAGTCGTCGGAATAGCCCAGCTTCTTTACCGCGTCTTCCCAGTCGGTGCAAAGCACCGGGGTAAAGAGCGCGGCCGGGGATTCTGCGGAGTGAACCGGTGCTGTGCCGACAACGAACGGCACACCGGATTCAGCGACAACGGGCGTCGAAACGCTCGTTTTCTGCTCCCGCACATATACGCCATGCTTCAATGGTTACTCCTCCTTCTTTCTCCGGTCTGCCAGCTTGTGATAATTCACGTAGAGCAGATTACCGGGTGTTTTGACTTTGATTCTTGCCTCGGACACCTGATCGCCGGGAATAACCAGCGTGGCAATCAGCGGATATTTCTCAACCGCTGCCGAGATCTGCGCGAGCGCGTCCTGCTTGTCACCGTACAGAATACGCGCCTGCTGGATCGTGCCGACGATGCTCGGCCCGATGTACATACAAAAGCCGGCGCTTTTCGCACCGGCCTTGCCTTTGGCTTTTACCATGCAAATGCCTCCCTGTTGACACTGGGGATTTTCCATACCGACACCAGCTCCGCGCAGAAGTACGGTGCGGTGTTGTCGGTGTAGTAGAGTGTGGACAGCTTCTGTGAAAGATCCAGCGCAAACTGCTTGGCAATTACGCCGTGCATCAGAAGCTCTTGACGGAAATGCTCGACCGTCGTAAGCAGCCGCAGCGCACCTTCCTGATCGTCTTCGCCGTACACGCAGAAAAGAGAGCGGACCTCAACGCTGCTGTCCGTCGGCTCGCCGGGCTTCTGCTCATCTTCGCCAGTGACGATCTGATGCAGAATGTACGGCGCTTTCGAGGTAGCGGATTTGACATCGGGCAGACGCTGGCGGTAGACCAGCGGCGGGCGCTCGGCAGGTTCTTCCTCGTCGCCCTTCTGCCGCCGCACGGGAAGAAGAATTTCGCGCATGACCTCATTCGTGAAGCTCGTAAGCGCGTCCAGTAAATTCAGTCGTGTCAAAATTTAACCTCCCCATCCTGCAAGGATTCGGTTCACTTCATGCTCTAAACGTTCATCCATTTTTGCCATCGTCTTTTCAGCGAGGCTTTCCTGAACATCTTCGTTGCCGAGCATCTGCGGGACAGACGAACCCATGATTTCCTTGATCTCCGCGTCGCCAGTCGCCGTCTTGCCGCCGGTCCGCTCGAAAATGCCGATATGCCCGGATTTCATCTGTGCAACGAACGCGCGGGAGAACGTGGTCGGCGAAGTTGAAACGAGCTGATGGCCTGCCGCGGCAATGCCCGGATGAACCGGGCGAAGATTGCCGTTGACAATGGCCATGATGGTCTTATCGGGATTGACGGTCGGCGTATTTGGAGACGAGCCGCCATAGCGCCAGAGTGGAATTTTGTTGCCGCGGAACGAGACACGCGCTTCAACACCGTTGAAATAGCGGTAATTGACGCGGATATTCTGTTCGGCGCGGATATTCTTCCGCGAGATGTCATACCGCTGCCGGATTTCTTTCGTGCTTTGCGTTCGCAGGAACGATACGGCACGTTTTGTCGCGGATTTCAGCGCACGTTCCATGCCGCCCGGCACATCAGCAAGCATCTGCTCTGCGTTCTGGAATTTCTCAGCGCCGATGCATTCGACGTAGAAGCTGCTCATTCGTTGAACGCCTCCAGTTCTACGCGAAGCAGGCCCAGCTCGCAGACCGACGAGGCGACGTAGAAGCGTCGGAAGAAGGTAGCGTCATCGGGATCGCTGATCTCCATGCGCGTCCCTTTTTCCGGTTGGTTGCCGCCGAGATCCTGAATCCTGCAATGCAGCACGGACGAAACGAGGAACAGCCCCTGAATATGATCGCTCATAAGCTGGCGGCGGTCTTTCTCTTTCAGCCCGGACAGCACAACCGGAATGCCAGCGTGATCCTCGCCGTCGTATGTCACGCCGTCGTAGACCACGATCCGCTTCTCTGCAAACTCGTCGAGGTTCATAAAGGTCCGCGCATTGTCACGCGCGACCATGTCCTTGAATTTGCTCATACCACCGGCGCGGCGGCGCTCAGATCAGGAAGATCATCCTCACTGATTTCCTCGCCCGGCTCGACGGGCACGGCAACGATTGCCGCAATCAGGCCGTCTTTCTTGCGGAGCTTCGCCGTTTCAATGCCAAGCTCGGCGGCAAGCTCTTTGAGCTGTGCCACCGTCATTTCCTGTAGCTGCTCCGCGTCGAGATGGGCCTCTGCGCCGCTCTCTGCGCCGTTTTCTTCGCTGGGCATATCGGCGCAGGGGGTGTCGCCGCTTTCGACCGTGCTGCCGCTTGCAACAGGCGTTTCGTCTGCTTCGTGGACGATCGCTGCGACGCCGAGCGCGACGAGACGCCTTGCTTCGGCTTCGTCTACCTCGCAGATGCCGCCGCGCTCAACGAGCTTCGGCATGGCGTCCTTGGTCTTACGCCAGCCGTAGGAACCGCTGATAATTTCAATTTTCATGTCGTACTCCTTTCACGCGCCGATCAGGCCACGACGTTTGCCGCGTAGATGTACGGGCAGTAGTTTTTCGGCGCAGCCAGCGGACGGGCAGCTAAGCGCAGCTTGCGTCTGTCGTTGGGCTGGTCGAGAACAAACTTCGGGACGCGCTTCGCAACGTAGGTGGAGAAGTCGGTCGAGCCGTAATCAATCTGCGTGATCTGGCCGTACATCATGTGACCGCAGTCGGGAGCTGTGACCATTGCAGAGGTCGCGGGGAAGTACCGCTGCTCCGCACCGCTGTCATCGACATAGGTTTCGTCCACGCAAATCACGTTGAGGCGGAAACCGCCGAAGTTCAGCGTACCCATATAGGTAACGCCGTCATAGGGGCTGAGCTGCTGATCAATCGTGCCGATGATGATGCCGCTGTTGCGGTCGAGCAGGGACTTGACGTCCGTGAGAGCGAGGATCGCGTCTGCAACGTCGGAGCCGATCACGAGGTCTGCTGCCCGGAGGCCACGCTTGGACAGCTTGCGGCACATATTCTTCACGTCGGAGAAGAACGCCGCACCCTTTTCGTCAGTTGCGTTCCACTTGGTGCTGACGGTGTAGGCGTGGTCGCTCGTCGTGTCATAAAACTGCACATACAGCTTTTCACCTTCGGTCTTATCGTCGATGTACGACTGCATCGTGCAGGAGTTGTTGATCATGGTCTGGACGGCCATCCACTCTTCACGACGGGTGATGCGAATGTCCATATCGGAAAGATCGTCACGCTGCAGGCGGGCGGCGCGCTGGGCCGGGGTGCTGTTGGCATAGATGGCTTCGCCGAAGCCGCGCTTGCGCAGATCGTCCTGCGTCAGCAGACGAGAAGGCGCGATGAACGCGGGCTGGTATTCGTGGATCTCAAAGCCCCGGCGTTCCATCGGAATATCACCGGCGCGGGAAGACACGAACGCCGCCATCTTGCGGTCGCCCTTGCGGTACTCGGTCAGCACCTTATCCGATGCAAAGATGTCACCGTCGCCGGTCGGGAAGTAGCGATCTTTGAAGAACGTCTGCCGAGGCACGATTTCTTCAGTAATCGCCATCAGGATATAGGTATCAAAGAAGTTCAGTTCTGCACTCATAGTTGACTCCCTCCTTAGTCGGCAGCAGCGGCGTCCTTGAAGACGATACCGCGCATACGCAGATTATCTTTGTCGGTTTCGGTGATGCTGTAGCTGGCGGTGGCGCTCACCTTGTCGGGGTCGAAGCAGCCGGCCGTGTAGACCGCGACCTTTTCGTCGGCGTCGGTGCCAACGGTAACATCGTCGCAGAGTACGCAATCCGGCGTCAGGGTTTCATTGTTTGCGGCAGTGGAGCCGAGGATCACCAGCTTGCCATCGCCGGCCGTGCCGTAGGATTTTGCGAGAATCGTGCCGCGCTTGAGTGTGACGGCAGAAGTGGTCTGTTTGCGAATGGTGCCGCCGCGTACCTGAACGGCAGGCACGACGTCCGTGAACAGACCGTCGAAATTCATCTCACCGAGTTTCTTGCTCAGGTTCGTCATAGCTTAGCCCTCCTTCTTGCCGAACAGCGCAGAAACCTTGGCCCTTGCATCGGCCAGCCGCGCTTCCGGGGTCTTCTTCGCGTCATCGTCTTCTTCCTCTTCCTCAGCAGGGGGAGGCGTTGCGCCAACGTCTTCGGCGTTGGACTCGTCGGCATCGTCCTTGAGGTCGGACAGGAATTTCTTGCCCTGCTTTGCGCGCTTCTTCGCGTCAGCCATCACCAGATCGGCGGCGGTGCAAGGCTTTTCACCGTACTTGGCTTCACGCACGTCGGCAGGATCGAGCAGGCTGGCGACTTCGTCAATTTCCTGCATCCGTTCCCGTTCGGCCTGAACCGCCGCATTGACCGCTTCGGTGTGATCGACAGCGGCCCGTGCAGCAGCTTCAGCCTGAGCAATTTCGTCCGGGTATTTTGCCCGGAGCTCTTCCAGTGTCATAGAGTTTCCTCCTTCTTCGCCGGGATTCTCCGGCTTGTTTTTATTCGCCTCAACCGGGGCCGCTGCCTCGGAATCGACCGTAGGAATGTTGTCCGGGGCAAACATGCCCGGAGCGAGGTGAAACTGCTTGCCGCGCACGAACAGGCTGCGCCCATCCGCGCTAGCGGCGATACCGACAGGCTCGGCATCTTCAATCAGTTCATCCGCGAAGCCCTTTTCAATGGCCTCACGGCCTGTCATGTAGGTTGTGTCTGCCATCATGTGCATGATGACCGTTTCGGAAAGCCCGGTTTTGCGCTTGTAGACCTCGGACTGCATCTTATCCCATGCGTCCTGCTGCGTAGCCTGCTCCCGCAGCTCATCGGCGTTATAGCCGCCGAAAAGAAACTGCCAGCACTTGTGAATCATAATGATGCTGGACGGATTGACCTTGACCGTATCGCAGGCGCACATGATGATGCTGCCGCCCGACATGGCGACGCCATCCACAATGCAGGTGAGCTTTGCGCCGCTTCGGGAAAGCTCGCGCAGCCGGTTATGAATCATATTCGAGGCCCCGGCGTCGCCGCCGTAGCTGTTCATGCGGATTGTGATGTTTTTGCAGGAAGAAATCTGCTTGAGGTCCTCCAAAAACTCACTGAGCAGAATGTACTGCCCCTCGATGGGTTCGCCCCACCAGTTTGTCGGCTGCTGCTCATAGATGTCGCCATACATGGTGATCTCGGCCGAGCTTCCAGATTCATCCGTAGTGGCCATGGTGTAGACCTTTTTGCTGATCGAAATAGCCGGCGCATTTTTCGTTTTCATGCCCGATTCCTCCTTCATTCTTCACCGCTCGCGGGCGGTGTGTTTCCTGCTGGCTGCTGCACGCTCCCGATGGCTGCGAGCAATTCATTTTCACGCGCAAGCTGATCGACGTTTTCTTCCCAGTCGCCGCCAGACATTTCACGCGTGACCTGATCGTTCGTCTTGATGGCACGATTGGTCAACATCAGAGCGGCCTCGGCCTCCTTCTTCGGGTCGAGGGAGCCTTGCACCGGGCCGATCCAGCGAGCGCCGCACCACGCCTCGCGCAAGAGCGGATCTGTGTGGAAGCCCGGAGCATTGATGCGTCCGAGCGCAACAGCTTCGGCCATGAACAGCTCGTAGATCGGCTGGCAGAAGTCGTTCACGAACCAAGACCGGCGCATTTTGAACGCTTCCCATGCTTCCAGCAGCGCACCGCGGCTTGCAGAGTAGGAGCTGTTGAATTCCTTGATGAGTACGTCATAAGGCAGTTCCAGCGCCGAGCCGACCAAGCGGCAAATTGTCTTCACGAACGTCTCAAACCCTGCGGTCGGGATGTTCGGACTGCCAAAGTTGACTTTCTCGCCGGGAGCAAGGTGCGTTACCGTACCCGGCCCCATTTCGTACTCGTTGGGATCGTCGGAGATATTGCTTGCACCAGCACCATCCGGGCTGGCAGTCGGAACGCCGGCAATGTCTCCTGTGCCGACTTCATTGAATGGCGTACCGGACGGATCGGTTTCCGTTTCAATCCATGCCGTAAAGAAGCTCTGCACCAGCGCCGCCATCAGCTCCGATTCCGTGTAGCGGCGAAGCTGCAGCAGCGGCTCAATAACCTGTGCCAGATACGGAACGCCGCGGTACTGATCGGGGCGCTCGCTGTCCATGATGTGCAGGATATTCGGCAGGCCGGTGCGCTCGCCGTAGGCCGGGACGCGCGTCCATTCCTGTTTCTCGGTCGTGATCTGGTGCGGATAGGTGTTGCTGATGTAATAGGCAACGACGCGGCCGTTTTTGTCGACCTCCACGCCGTCGAAAACGCGGTGACCGGCGCCGGGCCTCCCGTCCGGAACGACAGCGTCCACGAAGCCGCCGTAGGTATAGCCTCCGCTGAAGTCGGTAGGCGTGGAAACACGGTCTGCCTCAATGACGTGCAGCCGCATGGAGTATGGATTCAGCGGCGTCGCCGGGTAACGCTTCACCAGGACAAACACGTCTCCGGACATGAGCCACGATTTGAGCGCGAGCTGCTGCAGAGCCATGAAGTTGTTCAGGCCGAGCGCGTCGCAGTTCTGCTTTTTACCGCCCCAGAGCCGAAATTCCATCTCGGCCTTGTGCTGCCATTCTTTTGCCGCCTCCGGAGAAAGCCCCAGCAGGTCACGGTCGACGGTCGCTTTCAGCGTCAGGCCGGTACCGACAACCTTTGTGCGGTTGGTGTTGATGGCGCTCGTGGCCACGGGCGACGCCATATAAAGCATTCTCGACCGCTGGCGCAGCGTGGCGTTGTTGCGGTTAATATCTTCGTTTGGCGAACCGCTGTCTGGGGTGAACCCTTTGAGCGCGCGCCGGGTGATGCTCGCACCAGCTTCGCTATACCCCTTGACATACGGCGCGGCGCTCCGACGGTAATTTTTCTTGCTCAATGCTTTCGCCTCCTGTGAAATAGAAAACGGACGGTCTGGCGGCGAAAGGAGAAAACTCCGCCAGACTGTCCGTGCAAAAGCCCTTTCGGGCGAATTGCTGTATTTATCATTTTCGTGGCCTCACGAAAAAGGTCACCAATCGCGGGGGATGACGCCGAATGCCTTGCGGCGCTTGCTGCCGTTCAGCTCCGAGGTCAGTTGATCGATCTCGTTCTCCATCTGCTTAATTTCCTCAGACAGCGCCGGGAGATCAAAACGGGTGAGCTGCCGGTCATCGATCATGTAGGATTTTACGCCGCCGTCTACCAGCGCCGTGTATGCGTCGTAGAGCTTTTCAAGCGCCGCTTCGCGGAACGCAAGCCGCTTCTCAATGATGATTCTGCTTGCCATAAAACACGCTCCTTACCAATCGTCGTAGTATTTCTGCCTGCCGCGCTGCGCCGTGCGGCGCTTCGGCGGTGTGATGTTCGCCGAGGGCGGAGCAGGCACACGGACACCGGAGGCGGCCTTGATCTGGCGGTCAATCTCATCAAGATTCTTGGGCAGAGCCTTGAACGCGGCAAGCGCGTAGTTGCGGCAGTCCAGAGGCTCGTTACGCTCGTGTCCGGGAATCTTCTTCCACGACCACGGCTGCTTCTTGTTCGGATCATAAACCTTCGTTTCCGACAGCAGACCCGCAAAATAGGCGCTGCCGTAATCGTCGCGCTTCGGGAAATGGCAATATTTCTGTCCGGGCGTCTGTACACGCAGATTGTCCATGATGATTTCCTTTCCGGAATCGACGCCGAGCTGATATTGCCAGCAGGTGCCGACCGCAATCTGATTGACGAAGATCTTCTGTTTTTTCGGCGGTGAGATATAAGGCTTATCCTGTCCGGGCATACCTTTGATGCAGAATACTTTCTTGCTGATTCTGGCGTTGCATTGTGCGCGAACGCTCTGCGTGAAGTGACCGCCCTCATCCACGAAGGACATAGATACCCGCAGGCCGACGCCGTTCTCAAAACGCATCACACGGTCGAACACAACTTCATCGAGTTTGTTCCATGTGGCGTCATCATCCGGGCGCCCCATGACGATTCCTTTTTCAATGCCCCATGTTTCGCCGAAGAACCCGTGCCCGACGATCTCATACTCCATGCGGTCATCCTGCGTATCAACGCCAGCCGTCAAAACGAGGACGCCCGGCGGCAGCTCGACCGGCTCGCCGTTTTTGTCCTTGCCGTAGTCCTCGCGGCGAGCGAGCAGCGAATCCTCATCCTCAATGTCGCCGCGGTCTTCCCACGGCTCACCGAAGCAGGTGTTGAAAACGACCTGCATCTTTTTCGTGCTGCCAAGCGCATTGAGATATTTCAGGACGATAGATGCCCACGAAGCCCACTGGCTGACGAAAGCGTTCAGCCAGAAAGAACGGGTTCCTTGGCCGTAGGCTTCCGGATTCTCGGCAATCCATTTTGCTGGGGCGCGTTTCATCTCCGCTTCCGTGGAAATGCAGCCGCAGCCGGGGCAGGTGTAGTACACCTTCTTGACCTTGTAGGTCTTCTTGTGAGAGACGATGATTTCGTCGTACTCAAAGCGAATATCAGACCAGCGAATTTCGTGGTACTCGCCGCAATGCGGGCATTTGGAATTCCACCGTTCCATCGTACCTGTGTAATAGGCAGCTTCGATGGCGCTGGCGTTCTTGATCGTTGTGGTCGAAACCTCAACGGCTTTGGCGTTATAGAACGTGGTCTGTCTGGCCATTGCCAGATCCCACGGATCGCCCTCATTGCCGGCGCTCGTTGCCCATCGGTCGCGTTCGTCGCCGAACACATAGCGGATAGGCTTTGATGCCAGCGCGTGTGCCTCGGTCGAGCCGCACATCGTAAGGATGCCGCCCGGATAGGCCTTTTGGAGAATCGTATTGTGAGAGTCGCGGCTTTTCGGCGCGGCGATCTTCTGCCGCAGAGCCGGACTGTCGCGCAGCATCGGCGCGATACGGAGCTTGGAATACTCCTGCGCGTCAATGGTTGTGGGATGAATGAACAGAATAGAGCCGGGGTCCTCGTCAATGATGTAGCCGATGCAGTTATTCAGAAACTCGGACTTGCCGACCTGCGATGCGGCCACCATGACGATGTGCCGAACCTTTGGGTCCGTAAAAGCGTCCATCGGCTCGCGCAGATAGGGCGTGCGCTCTGTACGCCACGGGCCGGGTTCGGCTGCGCTCTCGGCAGAGAGGCGGCGTTTGGCTTCTGCCCATTGGGTGACGGTAAGGTCATCAGGCGGCGTCATGCCAGCCAGCACCTTGCGCATGGCCTTGTTCAGACGTGCCGCGCCGCGCCGTTTGGCTTGGCGTTCGGCTTCGGCTTTTTTCAGCGCATCGGCCGCTGCCTCATTCTTCGTCATAGCTGCGCCCCGCATTGCTCCAGTCGCGCCGCTCGTTTACTTTCTCGGCGTATTTCTCAGGGTCGTAGTGATACGCAGCCAGTTCGCGCATGACCTTATGGACTTCCTTGCGGATGGTCTCGGCAGCCTCAGCCGGGCTTTGCGCGGCGGTGACGTCAACCGACAGCCGCCCCGGAAGCGACAGCAGCGCAGCGCGGATGGTGTAAATTAGATCTTCCGTGAAGCCCTCCACATCTTCCGAGCGGTGCAGCTTGCCTTTCAGCTCTTCGACCTCCATCTTCGCAAGCTGAGCTTTGGAGAGCTTGAGCTGCGCTTCGGACTGCCGCTTCGCTGTTTCCAGCTTCTGCTCGGCCTCACTGATCTGCGGTTTGGAAAGGAAATTGATATATCGCTGAACCGCGTCGCCGAGCTGGAAGTAGCCGCGTCGCACCGGAACGATTGTTCCGTCCTGCGCCATCTGCTGCACACGCCGCGCCGTCACGCCGAGGATTGCGGCCAGCTCTGTCGTGCTGATTTCAGCTTCGGCATCAATCTTGAGTCTCGTTTCAGCCATATAGCAAGCTCCTTTCGTTTTTTCGAGGGGGCTCAGCGGAATTTCACCGCAGCACCCGTGCTGCACGGGCGTGACCCTTACCCCGATGTGGTCATATGAACTTAGGAGGTCAGCGCGGTATGCCTCACCCGCGCTGTGGTATGAAAAATGCGCGGTATCTGCGTCGATACCTGCGCACATTCCAGCGGTAATCGTAACGAAATTACCAGAAAAACAGGAAACTAACTAGGCG
>ERZ1034855.66-NODE-66-length-56927-cov-15.274019_pt1 | contig 56927 bp, 77 predicted proteins | sample MGYA00520699_ERZ1034855 | MGnify/ENA primary metagenome ERZ1034855 (study PRJEB33766, sample SAMN09781730) | gut metagenome | biome: gut microbiome | host: Homo sapiens | place: Madagascar | study: EMG produced TPA metagenomics assembly of the PRJNA485056 data set...
GACCGCTATAGAAAGGATGGTGATTTAATTTGGCAACTGAAACGTGGGTGTTGAAATCTTCTGGTATGACTGCGCCAGACAGTGAAATAGATACAACTATCAATTTTCATAATGCCGCAAATGATAATTTTACAAGAATCAATATTTATAGTGAAGGGAAAGGAGTTCATATAAGTTATTTTAATAATTCAACAGAAACAAGTATAACGACTGGCGGTGTCGGTGTTACTGGCGATAATGCGACAATCACCTTTGCAACTGCACCAACAGGCGCTCTCTTAACCTGGCTTGAAGCCAACGGTACCAAACAATCCACACCCAAAGTCACCGTCGATCTCACCTCTTTGAGCGGTTACGAGTCTCTTGCAGCAGGTACCTACGCGTTAGGTGTTAAAGCCAAAGCATCCGGCTATCAAGACTCCGACCTCTCGCAGACAGTAAGTTTCACGAAACTTGCTGCTCCTGTTGCTACAGCAGTTGACACGATTGTATCGTGGGATGCCATTACGAACGCGGAGTCTTATGACGTGTATGTTGATGGTGAGCTGTATGAGAATACGACGGGGGGGGGGTAACTGAATATACGGCTACCGTAAAAGTAAACGGGTCATGCGATGCTGCTAACTGCCCAATAAAATTGTATGATGGGAGCGATGCTAATGGAACGCTTCTGACAACAATAAATGAGAACCCATCTGTTGGAGAAGTTGGAACTTTCTCAATAAAAAGCGGCTCACTTTATATTCAAGCACGCAGTTATATAGGAGCTGTTGGAGCATGGTATCGAGTGGATGTGAATAATGAAACTGGTGACACTATTGCTTCTACAACGAAGACAGAAGTAGTTCCAATTTCTTCTAATGTGGTTATTGAATTTGTCGAACAATATTGCCTTACCGGAGATACACTTATAACTTTGGCTGACGGTTCCTCTAAACGCATCGACCAGCTTACACTTGCTGATAAAGTATTGTCCTACAATCCCGAAACGTTGCAACTTGAGCCGGACGAAATTACATATACTGATAGTACAGAACACAAGACACATACAGAGTATAAAATTTATACGTTTGCGGATGGTACGACTGTTAAAACTGTTCATAGGCATCGTTTTTATAATGTTGAACGTCAAGCAATGGTATATCTTGATGAATGGAAACTTGGTGAACATGCAGTCAATATTCACGGTGAAACCATTGCATTAGCAAACGAGATTACTTGTAAAACCGAGATTCAGCATTACACAATCTTTACGAAGAACCAGAACTATTTCGCAAATGGACTTTTGAGTGGAAACAGATACACAAAGCCTTTGACACTTTAACAACACAAGAGTTTTCCTCCAGCTTCTCTACTAAAAAAGCTGGACTTATGAAAGGATGGTGATTTTTAGTGAGCAAATCTTACGACCTCTCTACAAATTCCAGGTGGGCTAATCTCGCTGATGGTGAACATACTGTAAAACTGAGAGCGAAAGGTACCGGTTACGGTAGTTCGAGTTTCAGTAATAGTGTGACGGTGGCGAAAGGCAGTGCGATGCCTGCTAAGGGTGATCTCATTACTATTGAGTTGAAACAGTATAGAGTGTTGAAGACGAGCGGGTCTGTTGCGGAAGTGTTGGCGATGTATGATGCGAGTACATCACAAAAATTTGATACAAATTCATCTTATAACAATACCTACGCAGGAAAGAACATTGACACGTATTGCAACAATACGTTTTATAGCGGATTATCTGCGGCGATGAAGACTGCAATTGTCGATAAAACATTTACGCAGGATTCTTGGACATGGGCTTCTTCTGCGCCGACTGCAGCACATTATACCGGAAAACATGGTTCATCGAATTATTATTTAACGCTTGCAAATGCTACTTACGGAACATCTATTACAAGACATTGTTATTTATTATCTGTCCAAGATGTTTTAGATTATCTTAATGCTACGGCATCTATGGGAATATCTGATACAACATTGACAGATACAAACGTTTGGGCGATGTTCTGGAATCGGACTACATCTCCAGATAACACTTATCTGTGGTTACGTTCCGCTAACTCTGAAAATTCCGGTTATGCGTTCGAAGTCCTTGGCAAACCCGGCTACTTGATATATTACAATGTTGACTATGCCATCGCCGTCCGTCCCGCATTCCAAATCGATCTTAGCAAGATTGAGTGGAGTCCGGCGGGGGGGGGGGTAACTGAACACACGCTGACGTTTAGTGATCTTGATTCTCTTACCGTTAATGGTTCTACGGTTACAAGTCCGTATACATTGCAGAATGGTGATGTGATTGTAGCAACAAAAGAAGGCATTACAGGTGACACGCCGCTTGACATTTGGATTGCAAGTATTGATATTGAATGCACGCCAAGTACAAATATTAGTGAAGTCACTGGTGGATATGTCGTTCAAAATGCAGATATTGTCATTACCGGACAGTTAGAAAAATATCCAGAAGGAGATGCTCAAACCAGAACTGTTCAAATCACATACAAAACCGCCTAACCAACAAACCTTCCGGCGCACAGGTCAGCCGGCAATAAATTATGTATATTACAATTTATCTTCTAAACATTTTTGACCTACTTTGCACAACGTATCTCGTCAGCAAGTATGGTATTGAAATCGAACAGAACCCGATTGGAAGATTTCTCTATTCGCATCCACGATTGTTGATTTACGTAAAAGTTCTTTTCGTCGGATTTTGTCTCTTGATTCTGAAAAGACATAAGTGTAAAATCATTGGATACGTTTTGTTAACTTTGTTTATACTTTTGACCATCTACCATATTATAATATTATTGGAGGTACATAAAATTGGCTGACTTCAAAGAGCAATTCAAGCAAAAGTACTCTTCAATTCCAACTTATTTTATTGAGCTTGGCGTTTTTGCACCTAACTCAACAAGGAAACGAACAAAGGTCTTGCTTGGAGTTACAAATGCTGAGCTCATGTACATACATGAAAAAGGATCTCCAATCAACAACATTCCATCAAGACCTGTGTTGAGAATGACAATCGATTACACGAAACAACAATTGCTTGCAAAGTCTGTTAAGAAAGCTCTTCAATTGTACGTGCAAACAGGAAGCATCGAACAATATGAAGCAGAACTCAACAGACTTTGCATGAGAGTACAGCAATATGCAAGACAAATTATCTACTCGAATGATGGAAGACTTGCTCCTAACTCACCTGCAGTAGCAGCAAGAAAGAAAGGAAATCACCCTCTGTTTGATACTGGACAACTTGCACGTAGTATAACATGTCGTTTGGTGAAAGGATAACAGCCTATGCAATACATAAGTTTGATCTTTAGTGGAATTGCAGCAATCGCAGCAATATGCGCAATTATCACATTTTTGGCTACAAGACGTGATAGAATTGAAGACACTGCAGAATCAACTGTAACTATGAAGAACGATATCAAATACATGAGAGACTCTATAGATGATGTTCAGCTAAATGTGAAAGACATCTTAAGAAAGCAAACTGAAATGAGTGAGCGACTTGCAAAAGATGATCTTCGTTTGAAAGAGCTTGATCGAAGAGTAACGAACATTGAACGGAGGCTTGAACATGAATGAGCTTGTTGAGTTCTTTACTGTAAATGGTCTTCATCTCACATTGATTGCGATTCTTGGAATTGTGATTCTTGGTGCTCTTAAGTATACATGCATTTTGAAGAAGCTTCCTGAAAAATACAGACATCTCATTTATCTCACAATTTCGCTTGGATTCTCATTCATTGCATCTGCTATCTACATGAAAGTTCATGACAACTTTGACGTCAAAGCATATGTCGCTTTGTGTGGAATGATTTACGCTCTTAACCAGACGTTTTACAACATCTTCAAAATCACAAGTCTCAACAAACTTGTTCAAAATATTGCAGATTTCATTATAGATAATGTCGAAAAGCTCTTTAAAAAATAACGAGATTAAGCAGAATTGCCTCAGATGAATTTAGATTTGCGTATAATATATTTATATGTACAAATCTTCAAAATGAATCTGAGGCAATTCTCGTAATTCTTCTAAATATTTTTCAAAATTATTTCAAATGATTATATATCATGTAATCAATGGTATATAATTATTATATAAAATAAAATCTTTTAAGAAAAGGAGATTTCAACATGGGTAAGAAGTACCGCATCATTGATGAAGACGGTGATCGTTACGAAGTTGAAGAGGTTGAGACTGAAGAAGTCAAGGCTCCTGAGACTACGGAAGATCCTGTCAAAGATGATGACTCTGTTCTTTCTGATGAAGAGATTCGTGCTCTGAAGCGTCTTGCCGGTGTTGCCGAAAAGCTTGTCAGTCTTGTTGCTGAAGCTCAGGCAACTGACGAGGATACTGATGAAGACGAAGAGATGATTGAGGAAGACAATGAGGAAATCATCGACACTGACGAAGAGGAACTCAAGAAGCCCACTTGTGATTCCAAAAAGTCCTTTGGCGCTATCGAACAGCCGGTAAAGACGACTGATTCGCTTGACGCTGATCTGGACATTGCAGCTGCTTGGGCAAAAAGATATGGAGGTAACGTATAATGGGACTGATCATTAAAGATAAGATTCCGATGTTTATGCGCGGCTATCCTACCGTTTCCGACAAGTACGATGTTGCTGGTGGTGTTCTTACCGGAGCAAACGCTGTTCAGTTCGGCGATCCCGTTAAGTTCTCTGCCACGAAGGGTTACTTCGAAAAGGGTACTGGCATGGCGGCAATCACTGATCTTGCCGGTTTCGTTGTTGCAACGAACGTTAAGCTGGCTAACGAGTGGCCTGGACAGACTGTTGAGACTCAGCCTGGTGAAGCATTCAACCTGTTGGTTAAGGGCTTCATCGCAATTGAGCTTGCTTCGACTGCGGTCGTAGCCAACATCACTGCCAACAAGGCTGTGGCAATCGTTCTTGGTACCGGTGCTCTTACCACCTCTGGTGTGGCTGGTGCAACCGATATTCCGAATTGCGTGTTTACCGGTCTCTACGAAAACCATGGAACTGCAGAAGCTCCTAAGTATTTCGCAGAAATTCTCGTGAAATAAGGAGGTTAAGAGATGAGCGTATTTACTCCCTCGACGATTGAGAAGAATTTCTTCGTCGATAGCGTTCCTGCTCAGAACAGAGGAACTGCGATGTCCGCTCTGGACATGATTAGTCCGAAGGCACGGAGAATGTACATTGGTGATGCGAGACTGCATGATACCAACTTTGCATTTCTCACCACTACTCTTGCGAAGCTTCACACCACTCTGTATGAGCCGAAGTACTTCGTAACGTACGCTATGGATATCCCGGTTGATGTTGGTGGCGGATTCGTTGATTACGTTTCCTACTACACTGTTGACTGGGCAGGTATCATGAATGAGTTCAGAAACGTGGTTGGCAACAGTGCGAACTACATTCCTCGTGTCAATGCTGGTCTGAACCAGAAGAAAGTGAACGTTTACACGTTCGAAGTCGCATACGATCTGCGGTTCATCGAACTGGAGAAGATGAAGAAGCTTACTCTTCAGAAGTCCATCCAGGAGATCTACTCCAATGCGATTGTTGCTGGTTGGGATCTGTTCGTCCAGAAGATTGCGTACACTGGTATCGAAGGTGGTTCCGGTCTGTTCAATTCTCCGAACGTTTCGAAGTTCACTATCGACAACAACGATGGTACTGCGGATTCTGGTTTCAAGGGTCTGACTGATACCGAAGTGGTTGCCGCATTCAATGGTATCTTCGAGACTTACCTGACGAATGGCAACATGAATATTTCGATCCTGCCGGATACGTTCCTGGTTCCGACGTTCGTCGGTTCCGATCTGTCCTCCAGATTCTCTGCACTCTACACTTCCACCCTCCGGAAGTTCCTGGTTGATCACAACCTCGGTGTTGATGAGTCTGATGGTCAGGTTAAGGTGACGATCTCGTCCAGACCCGCACTTGATAAACTCGGTGCTGGTGGTCACGGTCGTATCGTTGCATACAAGAAGGATAAGAGCTTCGTGAGAATCGATATGCCGTATCCGATGCAGCACTACATCACTCTCCCCAACATCGATAAGATGTCGTACACTTCGGCTTTCGTTGGTCAGGTGTCTGAGATTCAGACTCCGTACAACACCACCGATGCTGAGTTCGGAGTGATCACTTACTGGGATTTCGCGAAGTAATCGCGGACAGTTCCCACACCCGCCATGTTGTGGACGATTGTCTCGCATGGCGGGACTTTTTAATAAAGGAGGAAGACTATGCTTAAGATTACAAAAATCAATGACAAAGCGTCAACAAGGCAGGCTATTCAGAGTCTTATCGATGAAGAGCAATCTGCGATCTCGTCATACGACGTCGCAATAGCGAATCTCAAAGATGTTCTTCCTGACATTTCTTTGAAAGCACTCATTGCAATTAGAGACGATGAACGTCAGCACGTTGAGAATCTCTACGCAATTTTGAACGGTACGGTAACAGAAAAGAATTTGCATGACTGAAAGTGAGGTGATTTTATGGCATTGATTGGTATTCAGCTCAACAGAGAGAATCCTGCATTCACAAGTGAAGACTTTGTGTTTTGGATGCCACAGTATGCTAAATTCATCGCAACTGAAGAAGGACAAAGGTACTTCAATAAAATCTACTCACTCGTCAACAACAAGATCTTTAAGAGCATCTTTGGATCTGATTGGGAGCTTGCAATGAGTTATGGCATCGCTCATTACTTGACCATCATCGCTAATCAGATCGAAGCTCCTTCTGGTGACACTCTGCAAGGTATTGCTGGTGGAGCTACTCATGGTGTTCTTAGTTCGATGACTGTTGGAGCGTTCAGCAAAACATATGAGCTCGATAAGTCAATGGTGTCTGAGAACGAAGCGCTCTTCTGGAATCAGACATCGTATGGTGCAGCTCTTATGGCTTTGCTGAAAACGAAAGCAGTACCGTCGATACTTGTCGTAACGAGTAATCCGATTCCTGGAGCAAACTAATGGTTTACCAGAATCATGTTGTAGATCCTACGTTCTTCTATGATGCCATTGAAGAATTTTCGTTCAATTACACGATCTACACTGTTGAGAGTGTTGCTCTTGCAGATAATGGTCGTGAAAAAATAACATACAGCAAAAACATCATTCGAGGATCTTTGCAATCAGAAGGTCTTAGATTGAATCAGTCGAATAAAGGAAATACTCAGAATAAAGAGTACAACTTTTATTGCAAGAGTCTTTACAGACTTGAGATTGGTGACATTATCGAGTACAAGAACAACTACTACAGATGCAAGTTTGTTCAAGACTATGACGAATATGGTGTTCGTAATGGAACTCTTGAAATGATCAAACTTTCCGCATATAGAGACTTGAAAGATTACATTGATTATTTGAAGGGAGTGAAGCTCGTATGAAAACGATTAAAGACATTGAATCTATTGAATCGATTATTCGTTCAGAGCTTATCAAACAATCTCAACTCCATTCGAACTTTGTAAGAAACGCAAACTCTCTTTATGGACCAGAACTCAACAAGACTATTGATGAGAGCATACTTGATTCGATCGGTCATAACGATTGTCTGTTGTTGTTTGAGCTCTTCACAAATGACACATCGAACAATGTGAGTTTCGAAAAAGATGCTGACAATATCACATATTGTCGATCATTTCGAATTCAAATCACAATGTACGGAGACTCTTCAACAAGCGTTGCGTCTAAGTTGATTGCTCGACTTAGAATGGAAGATTCAACAATGACATTGCAAGATGCTGGCATACACATTGAGTCTGTTCAGAATTCGAACACATTTAATGAGTTCATGAATGGAACAGTTTGGTTGAGAAATGACTTTGACATTTATATCTCTTGTGAGTTAGAAATTGAAAAAATTTCAGATATAGAATCGTTTGATTCTGCTGAATTCACTATAATCGATTAAGAGGAGGCTAGATTATGGCTCTTATGATGCAAGATTTGAGACAGTTCGTAGATATCAATATTGTGCCTCATGCAACAGCCAACACGAAAGGCACAAGAAACGCAGTGTTGTTTACGTATGAAGGAACTGCAAATACCACTCTTATTATCAACAATCTTGAAGATATTGAGACTAAACTTAAAGACATGACAAACACTGCCAAGTACGCAACAATCTTCGTTAACAATGGCGGTACAAATCTGAAAGTCATTTGCGGTAAAAGTAAGATTGAAACGACTACGATAGAAGCGCTCGATCTTTCTGACGTGATAGTAACATATTGCGGAACAACTCCATCTACTTCGCAGAATGCTCTGTTTCTTGTTGCAGGACAGTATAATGCTGATGCAAATAACTATGGCATTTATGAGAAAATTTTTCTCACAGCAAGTACCAGAACTAATCAGAATGATATGCTGATTAAGAATTATGCTCACAAATATTCGAAAGTCATTGGTGCAGAAATGACAATGGCTGCATATCTTTCGAAAATTGACGTATACTCGATTGACTCTGTAAAAGATTATGCGTTTACAAAAGAAAATATTGACGCTGAAAACGTGTATAATATGTTTCAGCAGTCTCTCAAGAATCTGAACGTAGACGTAAATCTTGCGAATGCAGTTCGCAACATTGGTGGCAACTGTACAGATGGCACTGATCTTGTAAACTCTTATGTAAGAATTGTTCTTCATCAAACTTTGACTGATAAGCTCATTGAGCTTCTTACTCAGAAGATTCGTGGTACAGCAGGTGTCAGCAAGATTTATTCTGCAATTTCGAAAGAGCTTCAGAATTATCTGACTTGTGGATATCTCACTACAGATAAGATCTGGACTGACGATGACTACAAAGTCACTGTTGGAGACCAGACTTACACGATCATCGAAAAGGGTACTGCTCTTCAGAATGGATATCTTATCAAGATTCTTCCTATGAGCTCTTTGACAGATGCTCAGAAAGCAAAACATTCTGCACCGTATATCTACGTCGTTATTGCTGATCAGTACGGTATTAGATTCATCACCGTTAATGGTGAAGTCATTTAAGGAGGTTTGAAATGAGATATTCTCTTGCAAATTACAAACTTTCCATTGTTCAGAACGATACAGAACTCGCAACAATGTTTCCTGCATTGGCAATTGGTGGATCGACTGGTTCCGGCTCGTATCTTGATTCGATCAATCTTTCAGTCAACAACAATCAATGGAGCACTACTGGTTATGCGACTGGTGGATGGGTGCATGAAAAGAGTCTTGACAGAACTGGTACAGCGAGCATCACTCTTAACCAGCTTGCTCCTGCGATTTCTCAGTTCAAGAGAATGAGCAACGTACACTACAATGGTGAGTATGAAGGCTTCACGATGACTCTTGTTGATAGCTTTGATAACGAGGTTGCTCGTTGTATTGACTGCTACTTCACAAAGATTCCCGATCAGAGCGTGCAGGAAAGATCTCAGAATCAGACATGGTCTGTGACATGTGGTCAGATCATCTTTAGCTGATTTTGAGCAAAAGAAAAGACCTACTTTCGAGTAGGTCTTTTTATTATGTTCTGACGTAAATTCTGCTAAGAACTCTTATATAATTTATTATAAAGGTCTAGCAGAATTTACGTCAGAACTTTAACTTTCTTTGAAAATTGTGTCTTTCGTGCACATTTTGTAGTCTTTGTCTTCACGAAGTCTGATATACACAGGATGACGAAGACTCTTTTCTGTGATTTCCTGACACTTAACTTCAATGACAGAGTTTCTCATAGATTCAAAATTTCGACTCCACTTGTAACGCTCTTCGTCTGTACTACAATTGACTCTCGATACATGAACAATCTTATCATTTGAAGGATCATAGTACCCAATCAACAATGCTCCTACAGTATCAGAATATTTGCCATTTCCTTTTACGTAATCGTAAACAACACAGTCGACTGTTTCAAACTTCTTGCATTTGAGTGAAGCGGCTTTGTCATAGTACTTTCTTTGCAAAGACTTCAACACAATTCCTTCGAATCCCATGTTGATTGCTTTGTTCATGTACTCATTCCACTGTTCTTTGCTCTTTACAAAATGTTCGAACTCTGATGCCATGTGCATTGCTCTGTAATGAATTCCATCGACAAGATTTTCTGCAACAAGCTTGCGGTAAGAGTATTCTTTGTCTCTGAGATCTTCTCCATCGAAGTAAAGACAATCAAATACTGCAAAGTAGAGAGTCGTGTTTTTCTGAAGTTCAATTGCTCGTTCAGGAAGAGAGTGAAGAATTCCAACCGCTTCTGCCCAATTCTTTCCATAGCACTCACAATCAAGAACAGTATACTTGAAAGGAAAATCTTTGAAAACTTCTTTTAAGATCGGAATCTTGTCTTGGTTCTCCATGAAGCGATTTGTCTTTTTCGAGTAACGTCTTGAAGTACAGTAGACTTCATCTCCATTGATAGCGATTAGCATACGCTCACCATCGTACTTAAGCTGTGCTACAACATCTTCTGTTGAGAACATTTCGTTGAGATACTTGTCTTTGTAATAGCTGATATGATCAGCATGATTCGGTTGAATTTGTTTGACTTTGTATTCAGACATTTAAGTCGTCCTCCATATAATATTTCAATGCGCCAGATATTTCGCCCTTTGCAATATTTTGTACGTAATTCAGATACGTATGACTTACAACATTACGAGGCAATTTCTCTTCGCCTGTTGCTCGAATAAGTTCTCCACCATTCTTAAAAGTCGTGACTTTATTGACATGTCTGAATCCAAACAACACTGGTGGGACATGAGTAACAATATCATCGTTTGATCGAATAGGAAAGAATGCGTTCCATCTTTCCTTGAGCTCTTTTTTCATATGCCAACCAAAGAATACGCGAGGTGCTCCAAACCCAAAACCAACGATGTTTGCTCGAATATCAGGTCTATGATACCAACAATACTCATGTGCAAGTGCTGCAATAGCCGCTCCATGAGAATATCCAATACAAATGATGTTCTGAATTTTCTCGTTTGCAATGAGCTCTTTTGCTTCAATATCTTCTTTGATAGTCTTCCAAACTCTGTAGAAGCCTCTATGACATCTCCATTTGATACCCATATTCTTGTAAGGCTTCACAATCTTTGCAAAGAAGTCAAAATTCGAGCACCAGTCCATTGTTGAGTGAGTCCACTGAAAGAGCAAGTAAAGCGTCTTTGTCTTACTGTCAAAGTCATATGCGTAGTCAGAATCATTTTCGAGATGAATGTACTTTGCATTCAAGCACTTGTAATAATAGTCAATCAATCTTTTGCGTGTCATTTGTAAATACTCCTTTCAAATCAATTCGAATAATTGTTCCACATTTGTAAACGATAACTCCATCAACATCGCATCTATTACAGACGCCAGATTTGATAACTTCAACTGCTTGTTGAATCTTGTTCCAATCAATGTTCATTTTCATTCTCCTTCGTTAAAAAGATATTTTCTTCGAACAATGCTCTTTCGTTCTCTATCACTTCTTGATTGATGCAAGCGGTACATAAACATGAACCAGAACTACTCGCGTATATACAGAGAACACGTTTGTCGTAACAACAGTATGGCTTCATTTTTCATCCTCCAGGTCCATTTTTGCTCCGCAATTTGAGCAATATTTCGGTAGTACGATTTCATCATGATCGTCAAAGTATGCGTCTTTTGTATAATGATCGCAATTTACACATCTGGCAGTATCATTATAATATTCCCAACGAGAATGTTTCACTTCTTGTACATCAGCTGCAGGAACATCTGCAAGATCATCCATTGCGTCGCCATAACCCTTGACGAAGTCTTCGTCACTACCGTAGATACCAACAAGGTCGTTGTACCATGTACCAAGCTTACGTACGGCAATATTAAAGTCAATGTATTTCGCCATCATTTATCCTCCTTCTTGTTTTCCAGCTTTTCAATATGATCTTTAAGCTCGTAGTACTTCGATGTTGCGTAAGACGCAGCAAACAGATAAGACAATAGAGCAATGAGAAGGAATGGCAAGATGGATCCGGAAGAAGTAGTTCCATCATAAACAAGAGCAATTACAATAGATATAAACGTGATAAATACGAGATTCAATAAGTAGTACATTCGTTACTCCTTTCACCAAACAAAATCAGCGTGCTCTTTCATGAACGGCTCAACAACTTCTTTGATCGCACGTTCAGCAGATTCCATCGTAGAAAAATACACACCCGAAAATTGAAAAGTCTCATACCACGTGACCTCAAATACTTTGTTACAGTGGTCATACCGTATGCACCAATGCCGATTCGCGCAATCCCACTCTGCAGTATCTTCATACCCATTGTCATACGCAAACTTCAACAGTTTACGATAGAGCAGCTGATGAAGGGCTACTTGGTAAGCAAAGTCTTTGTCATTAAAATAATTTACATCATAATATGCGTCATAATCACACTGATCGTAATTTTCATGCACACTATGAATATAGTTGTCTGTCGCAATGTAATAATATGGATCTCCATCTGCAACTCTCTCAAACGGATTTTTTCTTTCGATTCTAAGCGCCTTCACTTGCTTATCTGTCAGTTCAATGCGCTTGCCATTGATTACTGCATAATCGTTACTCATTATCATTTACCTCCACATCATAGTCCATTCTGCTGCATCCGCCACTTGCTTTTACACGTAATATTTTAAGTTTTGGAATTTCTTCAAGAGTCAGAATAGTACAATTTTCTGAATTACGATCTCCTTCTTCAAGCAATTTACCACGCGCATATCCGATTGTTGTTGACTCATACCATTGACTATTATATTTGCGCATGATATTGAACTCGCCCCAATCTCTTTGAAAAGTTATAAGAACGTCTCTAACAAAAGAGTATAAATCAATACACGTTGTTCGAACTTTATAAGATGCTGTACAATCAGAACCAGTTGGACCAGATTTTTCAAGTTGAATCATTTTCTCTTTACTTCCTTTGCTTTGAAATGCTCGCATCCAACATGATTCGGATGAAGTGATTTTCGAATGCAACCGCACTTTCCACCAACAAGATTGTTGCATTCATGACATCTGTGCTTTGAGCAACAATCCTTGTAGTTGAACTGGCAATCATCGCATGGACTGTGTTTAGTTACCGTACTCATCTTTTCCTTGACCTCCAAAGTTACAAATTTTCTGATCAACCGCTTTTCTTCTTATCTCGCAATCAAGTCCAAGAAGAAAAGCTATGTAGTTTAAAATCTTTTTCATTATCTCACCTCAATCGAAGAATGCCAAAGCAGCTTCTCTCTCGTTCATCCCATTCGCCATGCATGTTGCGTATCTGATCATGTTGCGAGCATCTGAGATCGCTTTGATACGTCCATAGTCTTTACCGCATACAGGATAGTAAGACTTCATCAAGAGATCTTCGACTTCATCTCTGAATTCAATGAGTCGATCGTAATCCATCTTTTCACCCATCAATTCAACTTCATCATACGATCCATCTCTCATATCGTCAATCATGTTCATCACGTGAGTCAGCATAGAGTCGAGATTGAATCTGTAATTGTGCTTTACGAAATATTTCTTTACTTGAGTACGCATTTTAAGTTCCTCCAAATTTACTTATTTGCCATTCCTGTATATATTATATCATATTTTGCTTCAAAAGTAAATAGGTCTGGAACATCATTTACAAACTGTTTACAAATTCGAAGATTAACTCAAGTTATTCGAGAAATACTTTACGTCTTAATAATATAAATATATTAACTTCAATAGAAAATTCAATCTGAATAAACGTCGTAATTCTGTGTATCAAATATTGATATCGAAATGGATTCTCATGAACAATTTCAAATCTTCGATTGACTCAACACAACACCAAAGACAATTTCTTTGCAGACATCTGTCACGCCATTTCTCCTGCATTGTTGAGAGATGTCCACCAGGTCGTTTTACCTCGCACTCAACATGGATGCCATTGTAGATGAAGTACACATCAGGAATACCTTTGCTGTAGTTATAGCTTCCAGCTTGTCTTCGTTGAATGATGATCGGATATCCATCTTTTTCAAGATCTCGAAGAGCTTCAAGAATTTTGTTTTGTACAATCTTTTCAGGAGTCATTTTATATACCGCAGAGACCCCAGAATTAACTCTGAGGTCTTTTCTTTCCTTTCCAATATATTTATATTATCAAAATTTCAGACTATTTTAGAACATTGATTTAACTCTTGCAAGGTCACTCAAGAACATCTTTTCGTTGTAGTCATCAGCTTGTGAAAGAGACTTTCTCATTGACTCATCAAGCCAATTTTCTTGGTAGAACACGTGATAGAAAGTTGTCTTGTTTTGACCAAGTCGACTGATTCTTGCAATACCTTGTGCATAATCTTTGAACAAAGGTGTTGAGAAAATAATGCACTTGTTGTAGAGTTGCCAGTTCATTCCGGTTGAACCAGATGCAAAATTTGCAAGAATAATATTCTTGTGATTCGAAAGTCGTTGCTCATCGCTTTGATTCGAGTACTTGTCATAGAAGAAAAGTGATTTGCATTCTCCACAATAGACATCAACATTGTAACCGAGATCTGTACAGATGTCATAAATCTCAAGAAGTTCTGGAGTGAAGTTGTAAAACAACAAGTAGTTGTCTTCGTTATCTGACAAGAATTGCTTCAATTGAGCAAGTCTTCGTTTGTCGAACCATTCGCTTTCTTCTGCATTTCCAATGAAACCAGAAGATAACTGACGAGCTCTTAACCAGAAAGTTCCAGTTGTTTCAGCAAGCCATTTCGAAGAGCCATACTGCTTCGTAAAGTTGAATGCAATATCTCGATAATATGGATTATTGAGCTTCTTTGCTGTTGATAGATCTATGATCTGTTGATGAGTGAGCTTTCCACGAGTTTCTGCGTAATCAAGAATTGTGTTTCCTGGAGCAGTCTCAGACACAAAAAGTTTGAACTCGTTCGAAATCTTTGTCGTGTGATCGATAAAGATTTTTGGAGGCAAGTCGACAACGTCTTCAGACTTGATCGTTATCGCATAATTATGAATGAGCTTGTACAGACTATCGAGATCTTTGTAGCCGATAATCGGTTGCTGCCAACCAAGTAGACCAGGAATTTGCCCTCTCACGCAGAATCTATCGATAAAGTCACCTTTTGTCATATCACAACCGAGAAGTTTCAGTTGCGAATACAAATCGATATATCCTGTCGTGAAAGGGGTTCCCGTCAATAAATACGTATAAACATGATTCGCTCGGAACTTCAAATCACGCTTAATACGAGTTATTGCCAAAGTTTGTTTGGACTGCAAGTTTTTGATCTTGTGACTTTCATCAACAATGATCGCAACATTGTGTCCTTTGCAAGAATTGATGAACTCAACAATGTTGTCTTTTAAGTCCATTCTTGATTTGACTTTCTTTCCTCTTGCGAAGAGTGATTCATAATTGATAACGACAAGTTCGTTGTGCTCTTTCGAAAAATTTGAAGCTTCTGTTTTCGATTTCAAAATGTATTTGCAATCAGATTTCGATCCCCAGTCTAACCAAGAGCCTCGATCATTGATTGTCTCAAGAGCTTTTGAATTGATCGTAATGACGATCACTTTCGTACATTTATTCTGTTCTGCAAAAGTAAGTGATACTGGAGTCTTGCCAAGTCCCATTGTCAGAAACAATCCGAATGAGTCTCGATCTTTGAACTTGTCGACCACTTTCTTCTGCCAATCATACAACATGTTGTAGATGCTCATAGTATCTCCTTTCATGATTAGCTGGCTGGAATACGCTCTACCTAAACCAGCAGTTTACCTACTTGACAGTATATTGAGCGTTGTCTTTCGTACCCTGATAGTTTAACGACATAGGGTCGGTCAAGCAATTAGAATCTGTTCGAATACTTTTGAATCGTCTTCTCTACAAGATCTTTCGTAACTTTTTGTGTCTCTACATTGATTGCGAAATTTCGAATATGATTCATATTCTTTGGAATCGGATGTCCTACTCGAACTGTAAAGTTGTTTCTATTTTTGAAAATGTAAACTGCGTCTGATGAACAACTTCTGTTGATTCGAACATTGTACTTTGCTTGCAGATCATAGAGTTCATCATTTGGATCAGTTATGATCTTGTCAATTATAAGCATCTTGTCACCTCCTTCCTCTTGCAAGAAGCGATCAGATGATCGCTCCAAGCAAGTTTTCTGCATTGAGCTTGTACTCTTTGATATATTCACATCTATCAACAAGAGGTTCAGGCAATGCATATGTTGTACCGTTGACCGTCAAGTTCATCGTACCGATAACCTTGAATCCATCAGCAATGTTGATTTCGTGTCCTTTGTACAAGAACTGCTTCTTTCCATCGAGGATCGACTGAAGAAATCTCAAAGATTCGAAAGGAAGAAGATTGATCTCGTCAAGAACAATTGTTTCACCATTCACAATTGCATTCTGAAGAGCAGAAGGTTTGAAAGTTGCTTTGCCATCTTCGAATTTGAAATCTTCCATCAAGTCAGAGGGAAGCATTGCCGAATGACAAACCATGCACTTTCCAGAAGCTTCTTTCATCGCAGCAGTTGTTTTACCAGTACCAGCCGATCCATAGTAGAGGCTGAATCTTGTATTAATATCGTGCGAAGGTTTATATTTGAAGCTTGCTGTAATCTGATTGAATTCACTCGACTTCATCTTCTCAACAATGCTGTCAACGTACGGAGAATCTGTCAATTTGAAGTAGTTTCTTACGTAGGATTTTACTGCAACATCACCGGAGCAATATGCGATTCTTGCAAATGTGTTTACAAATCTGAAGTTCGGTTCAAAATCAAACTCAGAGAAGAAATCGATCATTCTCTGAAGAGTGTTCGTCAAGAGTTCTTTCTTCTTAGATTCTTCATCAGGAGCAACGGGTTGAGGAGCAACGATTTTGTCATCGAATGGATTTTTGATTTCTTCTACTGTTTCTACAGTTTCAGAAGCTTTCGGAGAGTCCATGTTAAGATTGATTTTGTTTGCGTAGTTTTGAGCAATGTTATATTTCCATGCTTCAGAACCTTTTCTTTTACGATAGACTCTGTACATGTTCTTGATCGCATAAAACTCACGATCTGTGGGAAGAATCTCTTTCCATCCGCCGAGTGCGTTTGTGAAGAGTCTCTTGTCTTTTGTCCAGCTAATTTGAATCCATGAAGTTCCAAGTTTCATGATTCTTACCTCCAAAATGGTTTATTTATTATGATTCTATTATATCATATTTTGCTTCAAAAGTAAATAGGTTTCGTTACTTGTTTACAAACTGTTTACTTTTGGAAGAATGAGAATCCTCAATGAGCGAGGATTCTCAACGTGTTAAGAATGTTCTTCATCAGTTCATCAGCGTATCGATTTGTAAAAATTTTCTTTGCTCTATGACAATCTCTTTCGATTACGTACTCGTTATTGTCGTCCGAAATGATTGTTGTATTTGCCGTATCAAATGCCATGAATTCTTTTCTCTGTGAAGCTCTGAAGCAACTGCTCATTCTTGCTTCTGAATAAGCATCGCCATCAAACAACACGATGTTGTAGACTTGCTTCTCTTTTGATTGAAGAGATTTGAATTGCTCAAAGATCGTGTCTTTCAAGTCATTTCCTCCATAGCATTCAATCTCTTTGTGAGATTTACTTCTGATTTGCTGTCCAACGCCACATGTTACGAGATTGAATTCGAAATCTGGGTTTTGCTTTTCGAAGTTTGCGAGCGAATGAAGCATGCAATTTACGATTTTTTGACTTCTTCTGAAACTTCCAGACGTATCAATGAACAGATTCAATCTGAATTTCGAATACGCTTTGACATTTCCGAGTCTGTTCTTTCTTGCAAAGTATTTATAGTCGTCTCTTGCAACAAGTCTCGGATCAAACATTCCAGAGTATGCTGAGATTGCAGAAGCATTCTTTGCATTTGCTGTTGAGATTTGTCTGAGAATCATCTTGATCTGATCGTCAAAAGCTTTGTCATAACACGTATTCAAAATCGACTCAAATACCTGTTTTACTTCTTCTCCACTCATGTGAGTCGCATCATCGAACATTGAAGAAACTGCAGAAGTCTTTGTAGATGATGCAGAATCATTTGATACTTCAGCTTCACTCGATTGATCTGAACTCGTAGAAGTTTGAGAGTTGTTTTGTTCTTTCTTTTCTTGGTTCTGCTCAGTATCAAGTTGTTGTTTTGCAAACCAATCTACAATGTCATTGTACAACTGATAAATTTCGTTCTTATAAGCTCGAACTTCATCAGCTCTTTCATTATATGTTCTGTTAATGTTTTTTGCTTTGATGATAATCATGCAAACTCTATCAACAAAGTTCTGAGGACCGACTCTGTATCTCACAATCTGATAAAATGCTTGTGTCGAACTTGTAGGAGCTTCGCCTTTGAAGTTGTTTACGAGCTTTACAAATCTTTTGAACTCAGTGTTCTGATAATAGTCTTTCAAAAGAGTTTCGATTCTCTCGTCTTCGAAGATGTTCAAAATGCTCGTCATCTTCATTTTCGGAGTGAGCATCGCATGTGAAACTTCGTGGTAGAGCATCGTTCTTACAAATGTTTCAACGTCTTCAACTTTCTCAACGGCTTCAAAAGGTCTGAGTAGCTGTTGGTAACTGATAAGAATTTCATCATTGATCTGATCGTAGAAGCTGCATTCTTCAGATTCAGAAAGACTCACTTTGATGTTTCTACCAATATAATATCCAATTGGAAGAGTTTTCAGAATAGTTTCGACCTGTGCTTTAGAGATATTCATTTGTAAATCCTCCATGTATTTCCTATCCTGTATATATTATATCATATTTTGCTTTGAAAGTAAATAGGCTGAGCTTACTGTTTACAAACTGTTTACATTCAAAAAGGTTACAGATTAAATCTGCAACCTTTGTACCTATAATTATATAAGAATGCTTAGCAGAATTTACGTCAGAACATATTAGACGATTCCTCCATAATAGTGAAGAGCTACTCTAATACATGCTACAAGCCCGTCTTTCATCGAAACATATCTGACTGTTTCATCTTTAGATTTTGCAAACTTGAAGCTTTCAATATCTGCTTTCGTCAAAACTGCTGATTTATCAATCAAAATGAGTTTTTTCGCAAAAGCTAAGTTCGTTTGAGTGACAGATTTATCGAAATCTTCAATGTCATATTTCTCAATAGTGACTGACTTGTTGCTCATGCCACGAAGTCCATCTGTTGCAGAACAGTCAATAAACACTGTCTTTCCATTTGCAAATTTGACAAGTTCATTCAATCCTTCTTCAACAGAAGCTTTGAAGCGTATCTCTCTTTTAAGAACAAGTTTTGTTTCAACAGAGTATTTGACAGCAATTTCACAAGCCTTCCAGACATCGCCTTCCTTGTTGAAAAAGATTGTCGAATAATCGTTTTGAGATAGCATAGTATTCGCATCAATTACATTTGCAGAATCAAATGCTCGTCCATAAACCATTTGTTTTTTATCCATGAACACAAACAACACAAGCATTGAGAACGCATCAATTATATCGTCATGCTCAACGAAAGGAAAATCTGTCAATCTCTTCATTAGATTTTTTAGAGCGTCTGAATAAATCCATGTTTGAGTCATTTTATCGAATACTGTTCTAACAAATATGACATTATGCGAACTCATGTAAAGTGATGCAGATTCAAGTCTTTGCATCTTCGATGCTGTACCGGGTTCAAATGCTTGCATTCCAGCAACTTCATCTTGGAGCTGTTGAAGAATTGGCGAGCCATTTGCCTTATTCTCGATAATCTGTATTGACCCTGGATAAACTTCATCTAAGTGTCTCACATATTCAACTGATTTTACAAACGCCATTCTCTTTTCAAGACAATCTGTTATGTACAAAGTAGAGTTGACTCTATATGCGAGTACAGAACCAAGATAGTCAGACGTGTCTTTATCTTTGACAGGAAAGTCATGTGAAGCGTACACAATATCTGCATTTTCAATTCCAGGAGTCTCAACAAGATCTGCTTCATCGATCATGTCTTTCTTAATTACAGTCTTGTCAGACGAAATTGGCTTTTGCAAGTACTGCGTTTGAAAGATAGACTCACCAACCTGATAACGAAGAGCAGAATAGTCTCCAAAACGTTCAGGCCACAGGTAGTCTCCAACATTGTAGTGAATCACATCACCAGAAATAGGACACACGACAAACGTCTCTTTTTCGAATATTGCGGGCAATGTTACAAATACATAGGTCTCTGCAAGCTTAGGATCGCTCATGATATGTCCAGCAATGTCATTCGGAGCCAAACGCTGTTGAATATTCATAATAACACACTTGTTCGGGTTATTGATACGAGAAGGCATTGTGTTCTGATAATATGACCATGCAGCAGCCATTTCAGCTTGATCTCTACGAGCTGTCTCTGCATTCGTGAGGTCATCATTGATAACCACGTCACCACCATACCCAGTCATCGCATCTCTATTCTGTGAATAGAGCTCTCCACCTCTATCATCAACAAGGCTGTCTTTCTTGTTGGTTACGAGCTGAATTTCTGGAAAGAAATACTGAAACTTTTCTGAGTTAATAATCGAATATCGCCCTGCATTCATTTTACCTGCAAGAGCACCTGTGTGAGAAATCGATACTGCTTTGATTGGATTTGAAATCCAAAGCCACACAGGAGCCATGATGTTGAAGATCAATGACTTTGTATGACGAGGAGGTACCATCAAGCAAAGATTTCGTTTGTTCTGACGAATATCTATCAAAACTTGATCTTCATTGATTTTTGGAAGTTTGATATCTCTTTCATCATACCCAATCCAATCTTTGCACATGTACTGAAAAATCTCACAATAAATTTTGATCAAATTGCCATCGATCATTTTGTTTGGCTCACATGTGTTCCAAAACTCTTTGACAAAGTCATAGAATGACTTCTTGTAAAGCTCTCGTCTTAAGATTCTTTCAAGCTCTGTCATTTGTATCTCCTTATAAGAAGAAAGACGACTCCTTTCGAAGTCGCCTCTCTAAGAATGTAATTACTGCTCAAAAATACCGAATACTTTGAAGATCAGATCAGTCAAAGCTTTCATCTCATCTTTCTTGCATCTTGAAATAACAGCTTTCGTATACTCAATCTTGATCTGAAGCTGTTCGATCTGCTTCGAAATATTTTCGATCTGCTTCTTCATGCCATCAACAAAGTCTGTGAACTTTTCAGCATCTTCAGCTGCTTCGACAATCTCAACAAGTCTCTCCTGTTGAGACTTCACAGTTTTCGCATTCTCAATCGATTTCTCCATTTCATCGAGCATCTCATTGAGCATGTGTACTTTGCTATCAGTTACTTCGATCTTCGGACTCTTTGTGATTTTTCCCATTGTTAAAATCTCCTTAACATTTATATTCTCCAGACAACTAAGTCTGAATTTCCAGATTCTTCGATCTCTCTTGCTTCTTCTTCGGTCAAAACGTCATTCATTACACGTCTGAATATAATTGTCGAAATAGGTACGAGTCCAGCAATAATTTTGTTGCAATAATACTTGTCTTTAATTCGCAGAATGTTGTATCCGTCTTCGCCATTTGCAATTCGTTCTTGAAGATGTCTTACGACATCAGATTGCTTGAGTTTCATGAATGACCTCCATTGAATTGAAATTTTAGATTATAAATTATATTAAACTCTTATCGAAGTGTCTCAGAATTAAACGTCGTAATTCTGCTAATCTTCAAAGACCCTTATTCAACATTGCTTTGATCAATTCATTCTTCGACATTGTAATGACTTTGTCTGTCTTATAGTCATACACTTTGTACTGATTCTTGTCTAAGTCATCTTCATCAAAGATTGCTTGAGGATCGCATCTGCAATTTGGAAACTCACCAGCATTTCCTCTCATGTTGTCTAAGAGTGGCTTCTGCGTATCAGGTCTCCAAAATACAACAACACCATTCATTGCTCTATGAGAAGGTCGTGTACGTCGATCATTTGAAGCAAGCCAGATATAAGCTACAGAACCAAGATCCAATGCTCGATTTTCAGTGATTGCCGTTTGGAGTTTTGCTGTTTCAGTTCGAGCAATCAATTTTGCGTTCTTATGACCATGTGACATCAACTGCTTTTGGAAACTTCCACGAGGTAACTGACCTTTCGCAACTTCTTCAATCAATGTTGAAGTATACTTATGCTCAAGCATCTTCAAAGTTTCATTTGGAATAGACTTGATCATGTTGAAGTTGTGAGTGATCGCGTTCTTCAAAATACTTGTTTCAAACTCAGTCCATGTCTTAGGAAGTCCTACGATATGTCGTTTCTTTGCTTCTTCGTAAAACTTTCTCCATGTACCACGTCGAGTCAAAATACCTTGACTTGCAAGAATCTTTGCATACTTCTTACAAAATTGATCATATGACTCAGACGTATTCATTTTAGCAACAGAGCTGATGATCTGTTCTCTTGACCCTTTTGAAAGAGCTATGATGTTGTTTGTGTTGTAGACTTTCTTCAGAATTTCCAAATAGATTTTCTGAATTGTTCGTTCTACACGTTTGTTCATATCGTTAACTCCTTGAAATCAGGTACTTGATAGAAAGTTGCAATTCGTTCATATGCTCGATCCGCATAATACTGCCAATCAATCAACTCACCAAGCTCATTTGCTGCTTTGTCAGAAAGAATCTCGTCATTGTATACGAAGACTGAATCAGGTAAGTTCGAAACTTTTGCTTTCTTAACTCCCTTTTTCTCATTCTTGTACTTGTACACCATTCCGACATAATTCGTAGGCTTTAACGCAAAGACTCTATTTACATTCTGCAGCTTTGTAGATGTCTTGTTGCCTTCAAGATCTTCTGTTTCGTACATCATGTAGTCGAACGATTGCTTCTTACAAACAAACTGAAACATCTTCAAATTGTGCATGTTCTCTTTGATCGTGTCCTCAGGCAACATGTGCTTGCTGAAATAGTTCTTGCAACATTCTGCAATAATCCATGCTTCTTTTGCGCTCAAATATTGTCTGAAACACTCACCAACAGAGTGTGAGTTTCCTTGATCGTCATTGTAAATGTAACAATTAACGTCTCTTTGATGAATATCGAAAATGTGCTCGATTTTCAACACAAAGCCTGTACGTTCTACCCACTCATTGATAATCGCAAGAATCTCTTCTTCAGTCGTACCATTGATTGGAAGAACAATGACACCATCTGTGTTGCTTTGAATGACTTGGATCTTTCCAACGAGCTTTTCAAGCAAATCGATAATGTACAACTGACCACTGACTGTCACAAGCAATCCTTGTTGAGGATCGTAGAACTTGCACCATTCGTTCATCATTGCTCCGAAAACTGAAAGCAAAATTGTTTTGTAGACTGCTCTTTTTCTCGGATCAATTTTCTTCAAACGAAGTTGCTCATGATACATATACTTGTATCGTTCTCTACCCTCTTTAGGAATCGATCGAGGCAACAAGTCAAGCAAAATCATAATCAAGTTGTAGTAACCAGAAACATCGAAATACAATGCAGAATCTGCATGATACTTTCTCAATGCTGCATGAATACCGCCTGCACCAAGAGTATGTTCTGCTCCACAAACATTAATTTTAATGTGCTCATTTCGTCTGAATGCTTCACTCAAATAGAATTCTTTAACTTGCTCATTCTCAAGTCTAAGTGTCGGCCACAACACAGGCTTGACGAGCATGTTTTCAATTCCTTCGATCTTTTCTGCACCAAGAACAACTTCTGCTGTTTGCGTACCTGTGTACTCAAGAGCTTTGAATGAGAGTCCGAACTCTTCAATAATTTGTAAACGAAGTTCAAAATCTTTCCAAAGTCCAGTATCCAATAGGTTGTGCATTGTCTGATTTAAGTCGTCTCTGTTGTAGCTCTCTGTCTGAAGAATTTCTTCTTTCGTCAAAGGTCTGTCAAGATTGAAATCGACTTCAGATTCAGAAATTTTATGACCATCATATGCTTCAGTCGTTTTCAATGACAAGTAACCTTTTGATTGAGCCATCAAGTCAAACGAATGAAGCTTCATCCTCAAACGTCCACGAATGTGTTGAGCAATAAGTTGATCTGAATATGCTTTGATCTTGTTTTGAGGAGCACCTTGTACAATTGCCTGAAGAATGAAATTGTCATATGCTTGATTGTTCCATCCAATCCAGATCGAATCCTCGTTATCAAGATAGAATTGCTTAATTTCTTCTAAGTCCCAGCTTTGAAAGAGCTTTTTTCCATCACCAGTTATTTCGATTGCTCCAAGAAGAGTATCATATCGAAATACTTCAAAATCAAATACGACTATCTTCATTTTCCTGTGCTTCCCAAGCCTTTTGCTCCACGATCAGTTTTCTGAAATTCTTCAACGATCTCAAGATAAGGATTCAACACTGAGTAAGCAACAAGGCTACAAACTCTATCACCTTTCTTGATCTTTGCTGTTTTGAACGAGCAATTCGTTACGATCAAATGAATCTCACCTGTGTAATCAGGATCAATGATCGATGTCTGAATGAGTAGTCCTTTTTCAGCAATCGAACTTCTCGGTACGAGCATACCAGCATGTCCTTCTGGAATCATCACGCCGATGTTGAGACCCACTGTCTTTGTCTGAAGTGCTTTGAGTTTCAAATCGCATGGCATAAAAATGTCAAAGCCACTATCAGGCAAATGAGACTTTACAGGCAACTTTGTGTCTTTTTGAAAAAGTTTAATCTTCATACTTCTACCTCCATATAATATTATATCACACTTTTATTCAAAAGTAAATAGAGATTTGAAAAGTTAAAAGAACGTTAACAATTTGTTTGTGAGCTTCTGAAGAGTCTGAGTAAGAGTCATGAAATGCGTGACGTAAAATTCTCTGACTCGTCTCTGATACTCTCGACCATTCTTTGTATCAAAATTATCGAACTCGGTATCGAGAATGAATCCATATTTCGAAACATCATCTGTGTTCAGAATCTTCTTGTAAGATTCATCAACAACTGGGATACAACCACATGCCATTGCTTCAAGCAAGCTTGTTTCAAGATGGAATGTAGGAGTGTTGTAGACTGAAGGACAATAGAAGAACTTGCAATCACTCAAAATCTCATAAACTCCAGTATACGTACGATCTGTGTAAACTCGATAGTTTGTCAAATCGTATGTACATTTCTGAGCATCAGGACAAAGAATTACATGATTTGCAATTTTGTGCTCTGTAAGAAAGTCAACGAATCTGTCAATACCTTTGATCGCTTTTCCAACGAACGCAATCTTCGTATGCTTCTCAGAATAAATCTTGAAATAGTTCTTATAGAGTTCATTATACTCAGCCGCTGCAAGTTCCTGCACATAAATGTCAGACTCTTTGATTCCTCGATCGAGCAAGTACTGATAAAGCTCAGCTTCTTTTGAGATAACAACATGCTTGTCAATCAGTTCAAACAATCCTTCGATCTTGAATACTGCGCATCTTTCATAGAAGCTCTTCGACATGTAATGATGAATGAACACGATCTTCTTTCCAAGCTCTTTCCACTGTCTCCATTCATCGACGATGTTGTTTTCGAACGGTACCTGCACATACACAAGAATGTCAGCGTCTTCTTTTTCAGCATAGAGTCCTTGCTCTTTTGTATAGTTACGAAGAGCTCTTTGCATGTTCTGCTGACCGCTTACTTTATCGCAAGATAAGTCAATATAAAGCTTCATCTTAAATGCTCCTGTTAAGATAATCTGAAATCTGCTTAGCATTGTCTAAGCAATCTTTACGAAGTCCACTATACCAGCTGTGTTGATGAACAAGAATCGCGTTCACATCTTCTGCAGTCAAACTCTTGTAGATATACGCAATATTATCAGGATTCACTCGAAGAAGTTTTGCGTACTTTGTATGCTCATGGATCTGTTCGAGTAACTTATTGTCAGGATCAGACTCTTCATCAACAAACAAGATCTGATCTGCCAATGCTGCTTCATAAGGACGAACTGTGATCATCTCAAGAGATGCAAGATCTCTTGCAGTATAGATAGTTGCTTTTGCTTTTGAAATACGTTCGATATACTCATCTCCGAATACTTTGTCTGGAGCATCTGTTTTTGTCATACAAGTCAGATCATAGTTATCAAATGCAGCCAAGTAAGAACGTACTTCACTACGAACATTGATTTTCGAACCAATAATATAGCAAAAATCAAATGTCTTTTTGCTAAGTTTTGGTGTATCAGAATATGCAAGACTGAAAATCAAATTGTGCGGACATCTTTTGTCCATAACTCTTTCATAAGAACCATTATGCAACTGAGCATCTGCCATAACCATAGTGTTGTTGAAGAATGGCTGGTTGTTCTTTACAGAAAACTTAATTCCCATTTTTTCACAACCTTTTTTATACATTTGATTGTACTCGTTGATTGATTCATCATTTCTCAAGCCATTCGCATAAATATCAACTTGCTCATAGATCTCATTTGCGCATTCTTCAGGAGTCTTGTTATACACAGAATATGTGATGATATGATAGTCTGATCTAAGATGTTTGACTGCGTCATAGAAAAGCGTCTTATCAGAAATCTTTTTCAAATCTTCAGCATCTACGCCATCACGATTCTTGATCTTATTCGCAATAGAATCTTCTGAATCCAACAGGAGTACGTATACAAACGGAAGTCCTCGTTGAGTCGAATGAAATGGTCTATTGTACTTCTTCGCGTACACATAATCAGACAATTCACCACGAACATAGACTCTGTACTTTGCGAGATGATTTTGCCACATTTCATGAGCAATAGTGTCTTTACCAACACCATCAGATCCTTCAAGAATGATCGTTGTTATTGTTCTGCTCAGCATAATAATTCTCCTTAATGATTTTTTCGTAATCTACTTTGAATGCTGTCGCGTACACTTCATTGAACTTTTCAGTATCTCTGAGATACATGTGCATCGATGTTGCGTGATGAGTATATCTTCCGACTTCAACATTGAGCTTCTTAGCAACATACGTTGCAAGAGTCATGAAGTAGATATAATCGTACGGAAGACCAAAGTAAACGTCATTGCTTCTCATGTAAACAGTCGTCTCAAGCTTGTTGTTTCGAATCAAAAACTGAATTGCGATTGTGCACTGCATATCATGTGTTTCGATTCGATTGATCGAAGGATCTGAAATGTTCAAAACAGCTCGTCTTGTGTTCGGATCTTTCTTGAGAAGTTCAATCGCCTGTTGAAGCTGATCAAAACCATATTTCTTTTCTATAATATAACCATACGCAGAATTCGAAGTTTCTCCATCATCACTAAGACTTAGCCACATCTTAGCATGTTCACCGATTGTCTTGCAAGAGTTGTCTCCGCTCCAATACCACTTCAATTCTGCGTTTGCATACTTTTCTGACGTTTTTCTGTATGGAAAGAAAATCTTGTCAATAGACGGATTCTCAACAATCAAGCAACAATTGTTGATTTCTTTTGTACTTCCCACCGTATCTGCTTTTTCAAGCAAATAATTGATCAAATTTCTATAAGACGATTGAATCGTCTTTCCATAAAAAGTTTTCATGTTACCTCACCAATGATTATTTTTTATTCTATTGTAAACGTAATTATAATATCTGAAATCTTGGTTTTTCCATTTGTTAATATGTTTGAAATCTTTTGACTTAAAATATGGTGAAGATTCGAAAAGCTCTTTCAACATCTGCTTATCTTGTGTAATTCTTTCGAATAAGAACGCGATAAGTTGATAATCAAGTTCTGATTCATTTTTGCCAGAACCAGGAGCAATTCCAAACCAAAGATTCTGAAACTGATTGTCAGTCAAATACAAAAACTTAACTTTCTTTTTCAACTGTTCAGTCGTTCTCGTTTCAACTTCTTCAGTATCAACTCCATATTGTTTCCTGAGAGGTCTCTGCATGAAGTCATTTAAGAATCCTATTAGAACATTCGTGTCGATTACTCTGACAACATTGTTGTGAATTGTCTTGCCAGTAACTGTTACATATCTGAAACTATTTGAAGGTTGGTAGTACTCAATTTGATTTGATTCATTTTTGATATACCATGTCTCAGAATACTTATCAAGAATTGAATGTCTGAAAATCACTCTCAATCCAGTACCAGAAAAACTGAACTCACAATACGCAATATCTTTGAATCGATTTAAGATATCTTTTGCTCTATCATCTGCAGATGAAACATCGAATTTCGATGAAAAGCAATGATCTACGTCGATTGCACATACATTGCTTGCTTGAATCGAAATCCCTATTCCAGCGTAAGGACGTAAGTCCTCACACTGGAGCAGAGACTCAAAATCAACAAAGTCTTCAACAGCATTCGGTCTTGCTGGAGTTCCATCGATTTTGAATGGTCGCTTTTTCTCATTTATGAGACAATACTTCAAATTCGATTCATACAAATGTGTGTTTGTCAGATCGACTAAAGTATCTACAGCTCCCATAATCACATAGGAAGTTCAAGCTTTGCAGCTCTCTTCCAAGATACGAGGTTCGTCCATGTTGCTGTCGTACCATCATCACGCTCAGTCTTCGAAATCTGAGTGTAAATTCTCATACCAACAAGGCATGCAATGGCATCTTCAACAGTTTCAGACGTCGTAAATGCTTCCTTCGGAAGAAGAGATTCACCAGGAGTCTCACCTTCAAACTTCAGCATATCTGTTACAAATCTACGAACAGAGGATTCGTCCTTGAGAACGTAGTTCAGGAAGAGCATACGTCCTTTCGTACCTTTAAGAGTGACTTCGTTGATTTCATCATTTTCTTCAACGAATTTAAGTCCGTCATCAACAACCTTGAGCTGGAATGCTGCCATCGGCTGCTTAGACTCCTTCGTAGACTTCAATTCACTCTTTGCAACTTCGCAGAGATAATATCCTTCAGGAAGTTCCGAAAAACCAGTGCTTTCGGAAGTGACATCAGTCAGATCAGTTTTCTTCAGAATACTATCAAGGGTAGAAAATACGGACTGCAGATTCTCGTTTGCCATTTCAATTTACCTCGTTTCAGTTATTTTTCATTGCAGCAAGCTTTGCTTTGATAGCAGCAAGTCTGTCAATGTTGCTTACAGGTTTTGTTTCTTCAACAGGAGTTTCGACTTTCTTTTCTTCTTTAACTTCTGCTTTTGCAGTTTCTTCTGTAACAGACTCAGCATCACCACAAGATGCCTCTGCTTCAGCATCAACTTCTGCCTTTGCCTGCTCTTCAGAAACTTCAGGAATTTCAGCTTTCAACTGTTCGAACTTTTCTTCAACAGGAGTCTCTTCTTTCTTACGTCTCACTCTTCTCTTCGGAGTCTCATCTTCAACAGTGTTGGTTGCTGTTTCAGTTGTCTCAACAACTTCTTTGACATTGTCTTCGCCATTGTAAAGACCAATGACTTCTGCAAAAACATCAAAGTCGAGAGGAATATCATGCGGTACTTTTGTTTCATCAAGACCTCTTGCAATACCGAACTCATTCTCCTTCGGAATCAACGAGAGGTATCTTTTCTTCACAAGACCACCGTTACCATCTTCTTCAGCTTTCATGTAGCATCTGAGGAAGTAACGAACACGTCCTTCGATCATATCAACAAGCTTTTCAGGCATTCTCGAAGAAGGTCCGTACTTCGTATAATCGACGCCTCTACGATCCTTTACAACGAATGTAACGCCATGCATGATCAGAATCACATTCTTCGGTTTTGAGAAGAGCTTGCACATTTCGATGAAGAACTCGTTACGAGTAATGTCATATGCTTTGCCATAACCGATATCAGAAATGTGATTGATCTTGTTCTTCTGACAAAATTCATACTCACCAAACTTGAATGCGTCTTCTGCAAGGTCAAGAACAACAGTGTCATATCCTTCGAAATCACTTGCAAGAGCCTTCTTGATTTCAGACCATGTTGCGCATTCTACATGATCTTTCTCTTTTGCTCCAAAATCTTCAAGCCATTCATAGTTGCCATCTGTGCAAACGAAGAACGGTCTTGGTGCTTTACAAGCAAATGTGCTCTTTCCAACTCCAGGCTCTCCATAAAGTACCATCTTAAAATGTTTCATGCTTCATCACTCCTTCTAAAATTCTGAATCTTCGGACCAGTTTTCAACATCTTACGAATCGATCGTTCATCGATCGGTTGATGTGTCAGCAACAAGATGTTGTATGCTTGCTGAACATCGAGCAAACTTGGTAAACGTTTCTTCGGATCATACAGCTGTCTCCAAAATTCAATTGCTTCCGTAATGAACGTTACCTTTCGCTCTTTTGCATTGATCGAGAAATTTTCGTTATATGGATGAACTGTCTTTCTCCTATAGCCAATGACCATAACCAAAATATCTGTTTCTCTCGGTTCGAAAATATATCGTCGATTCAATGCAGTAAGCTGCTCTTCTGTTAAGAGTTTTACGTTATTTCTTGCCATTTCCACCACCTCCTTCCTTATATATATTATATCATATTTTCGATCAAAAGTAAATAGTTACTTGGCACTGTTTACACTTTGTTTACTTTCGGTCTTTTCATGACAATATGTTTCATAATATCTTGCAAAGAGATCTTCATCAACAATGTAGTCTTTCATGATAAGTGCGAGACCAAGCTCTTCGCCATACTGATCAAGGATCTCCTTGAACTTTGAGTACTTGTTGAGAATGTCATCGTGGTCTATGACTTCCATGTCTGTTGCATTGCAGTCTCTACTGTTGAGATAAGTTCCTGTTTCTGCGTCCCAAAGTCTGTCTGAGATCTTGTACAATACTTCTGCTCCAGGAGTTTTGTAGAAAATATCCCAGAAATCAGATCTGTAAGGTCCATTGGCTGCAGTGAAGTTAATGTAAAAGCAGCCTCCATCTGCAATAACCTGAGCAGTATCTGCCATCTTCGAAAGATTCAAAACATACTCATCGATTCTTGACTTTGAAATCGTAGCCATCGGATACTCATGATACACAACGTACTCTTCGTCATTAACTTCATACTCAAACTGCATACGTTTCAAAAACTGAAACATGTTTTCAGCTTTCTTCTGACGAATACCTGTCTTACGAATGTTGATAATACCGACTTTTACGACTGGAACTTCAGGAAACGCAGTCTGAAGCAAGAAAATGTATCGATAGATCTGATCAAGATAGTTGTTCCAATCAGGTACCTGAGAAGAAGTCTTGTAGTCAATGATAATGAATCCTTTATCAGTCAACAACAGGAGGTCTACGATACCGACAAAGTCATGAAATTCAACTCCTTTGATTTTTGACTTCAGTTTGCCAGTTACGTACAATTCGTGCGTTTCTTCGATAAGCTGAAGCTTGTTTCCTGTTTCAGGATCTGTCAACATCTGTTCAAAGATCTCGTCTTTGTGCTTCATATATCCATGAACCATTGCTTCAGCAAGCAACTGATCACGTCCATAATCATCACGAGATCTGAAACTTCCGTTATCTTTCCAGTAATCTGTCAAATCCTCTGTGTTGTGTTCGATACCCCAGTGAACTGCTGAACCAATTGCAAGAGCAGGTTTCGTGTCTTTCTTAGAAATACCCATCACATAAGAAAGATAGTAGCTCATAGGACAGCTCAAAATAGTGCTCAGTTTTGAATGACTTAGTTTCATTTCACAATACCCTCTTCTTTCAACATATCGAATGTTTTCCACTCTCCACCATCAATCGAAATCACAATCATTGACTTAAAGAATGACTTGATTTGCAAAATCAAATATGTCTGTTTCAGCCAGTCAGTACATTTCTTCGGTACTCCAACAAACATGTGAGAATCTTTGACTTCTCCAGTTTCTTCATCAAAAATACCGACTTCAATTGTATGCTCAATTTTTGACTTTGGAATGACTGGTACTTTCTTTTCAGAATTTGACTTACGAGCCATAATCAATCCTCCAATACAGCATATCGAAACTCATCTCTCGAAAATGCGATCGGACCATAAATCACAATCGACTCATTTCGAACTCTTTCGATGAAAGCTTCAAAGTCTTTGCGATCATTCACGATAGCAACAATGGGCTTGACTTTGTTCTTGAGATAGATTTTGAGCTCAGGCTGTTTCATTTTCATATTTACCTCCATATGATATGTTCTGACGTAAATTCTGCAAGATGCTTACATATAATTTATTATAAGCTCTTAGCAGATTTAATCTCACGACTCTCGAATATCTTCAGTTTTGACAATTTCATTTGTCAGAAGATTTTTCATAAGTTTTCCTGTCTGAATAAGTCTGAAGAATTCAGACTGATGTTCAACTGAAGTCTTGTTCTTCTTATTTGCTTTGCACCACATTTCAAAGTCTCTCATCGTCACTCCACTAATTTCTAATGCCTGTCTGTTCATTTCTTATCTCCTTTCTTCTTTTTCGAATCATCAAGAATCTGTAACAAATCTTCTGTCGGTAAAGTACTTAAGTACGCTTCTTCTTCAGGTGTAAGTTCTTCACAAACTGTTGAGTACGTGTTCGGTTCTTTTCGTTTTTCACTTTGCTTGAGCAACTCTCTTATCGCGTCTACGCTCAAATCTTTCAACTGAAGATTGATATCGTTATTCATGATAATTGCCGGATTTTGCATTGAATTGATCTTCAACATGTTGAGATCGATTATCATTTGAGCGACTTTCAGTTTCTCACTTGATTTCAAACGATCTGCAATCGGAACATTTGTATCAGTCAACAGTGATGAGAGATAACCTCCAATTTGATTGATATCAAGCAACTTCGAATGAAACTGTCTCTGATACAAAGCCATGTTGATACGTCGAATCTCCATCTGAGATGCGTAAGATACAAAGTATGCTTTTGCTGTGTCCATGTCGATTCCAGACAATTCAGCTGCAACGTTCACATTTTTGAACTCAACGTAGTACTGGATGAAGTTTTTCTGATCTATCGACAAGTTATACTTCTTTTCAGGATCAACTTGCAATGAGTATTTCGGATTTGTCTCAAGTTCATGCTCATGTTCTTGTTCAAGCTTGTTTGTTTCTTCAACACTCATTGGAAGCTGAGGAGCTTCTTTCTTTTTTCTTCCCATATACTTTCCTCCTTTCAATCAAGAATCTTAAGTCGTTCACTTATAAATGTACAACGAACATATGCTTGATTAGCATTCAGACGTTCAAACGTTTTCAAATTGAACAATTTTCTGATATTTTTTGAAAATGTAATAAGAGTATCATGGTTACCAATCAACTTTTGCAGATGTTTTACAGAGATATAAATATCATTATCTGCAAAGAAATGAGCTGCTTTTTCTTGATCATTCAACATTGCAATCATTTCTTTAAACGACTTATATCCAAGAATGTTCATTGAACTTGACAAATAAAGTTTCTTTTTATCTGCACCATAAAACATGTCCAAGCAATCTTTTTCAGGAGTTTTTGTTATATACGAAAGAATTCGTTGCAAAGTCAATTGTTTTATGCTTTCTTTTATTGTGAAATCAACGTCGAAGTACGTTGCGTTCCAGTCATTTTCTGTGAACTGAAAGTTCTTTGTCCAGTTCTTTGTGCCTATCATGATACCATACATTGCAAAGTACACATAAGCTGTTGTGTTCATGATGTCATTTTTCAATTCGTCAAGAGAATCAGAGAATGTCGTATCATAATAGTCACCAGTCGAAAGAAACTTCTTTCGAGAATCCCACTGATAGAAGATCTCCATCATGTTGACTCTTCGTCTGAAACCAGTTGTGTCATCACTAAACTTGATATTTTCTTGGTCATTTCCTGCCCAAATGTATTTGCAATTGATCACGCTTGAGTATTTGTTTACGCCTTTTTGTTCAATGGTTTGATACATTGAACCAGTCAATGCTTTCAACATCTTTGACTCAGTATAAGTCTTAGCAGATGTCTCAAGAAAGATATTGTGCGATTTATTCTCAAGAGAACCTGTAATGAATCTGTCGTTTTCAATTGCATCTAAGTCATTCGATGCAGGTTTCGGTACAAGTCTATTTGTAAAACATCCATCAAACAACGAGTTTTTACCATTCTGACCAGAACCAATCAACATCACAAAATATTGAGCAAACGACTGCAACACAGAGTAGCCAAGAATTTCACAAAGATGAGTAAACTTTTTCATGTCGAACTGATTCAACGAGTTATGACTGATATTGTATAATAATTCAAAACAGTAATTACGAGATTCAGGTACACATGTAATATCCTTCATGAACTTTATGAATTTTTCGAGGCTAAAAGTTTCAATTTTGACTCCAAGACTCTCAAAATCATAATCGAGATACCACATAATTGCATACGAATTATCGTACAAGTAAATTGTATTTGACAATCTTTCAAGTTTGATAATATCATATTTGAACAGCCATTTGTCATCTTTGAAGTTGTAAACTCCATTTCGAAAAGCTACGCAATAATCTGGTAAAGTTCTAATGTACACTGCATCTGTGTTTGGATCAAAAGACACTCTCTTCAATGTTGTTTTCAAGTTGGCTGTAAACGATCTGACAATTTTATCGATTCGATCATCGATCTCTTCAGACGTTTGAGGAAAATACTTGAATCTCAACAGTGCATACAAGTTGTCAATCAAAATTTCTCTTGCAGTTTCTTTTTGACAGAATTTGTAGTTGATCTGATCGAATCTCTTTGCAATGTAGTTTTCTCCAAACACATAGACTTGACATTCTTCAGTTAAAATCGGTCTCCAGTCAGATAATGGTCTTGCAACCAATGCTGTTGTATCAACGGCTTCTAACAAATCTTTAACTGTCTTTGGCATTCACTCAGCTCCTTTCTCTTATTTGTCAGATTAACGACGATTAACTCTGAGGAATTTCGATATGATGGATTATAATTTATATTATCCAAGAACTTTGATTTTCTGAGTAATCGTCGTGTTAGATCTTAGATAGCTCGATATTAGCTTGATCACATAATGTCTTAGTGAATTTGTCTGGATAAGAGTTTGAGTAAACGAACCGCTTGATACCAGAATTGATCGCAAGTTTCGCGCATATGCTGCAAGGTTGATAAGTACAATACAAAGTCGCACCATCGATGTTGAGTCCTTGCTTAGCTGCTTGAGCAATCGCATTTTGCTCTGCATGTACTGCGTAACAAACTTCAAGTCTTTCACCACTGTTGATGTTCTCTTCATCACGCAAGCATCTTTCACGATCTCTACAAGGAAGGACTCCGCTTGGTGCGCCATTATATCCAGTTGCAAGAATTCGATTGTTCTTCACTATCACTGCTCCAACATGTCTGTTCTCTTTCCAACAGGATGACCAAGAACCGACTTCTTTTGCAACTCTCATGAATCTTTCATCCCACACTGCTTGTGTTGCCATGACTGTCTCCTTTCCATTAGGTTATATATCTATTATATCATAAATTGCCTCAAAAGTAAATACCTTCGACGCAATTTTAACAGATTGTTTACTTTTAGATGATGTCTTCACAAATGATCTTGAAGAATGGAAGTTTGAGAATCTCATCGCAAAGAATATGCCATTCTTTGAGCTTATGATTCTTTCGAGCATTGTAGATGTTGAGACACACTTCGTAGTTCATTGTGATTGTCCGTTTCTGATTGTAAGAAGTCGGAAGCATTTCGATCATAATTCTCCAACACTCTTTGTCTTCGAACTCAAGAAATGCGTTTCTTGCAGAGTTCATGATGTCGATATACTTTTCAAACGCATCTTTTGCGAAATCAACATTTTCAACTGTCTCAACAGAGAAGTCAGAGATTTCAAGCGGTCTTGCATGAATCTTGTGCATTGTAGAACAAGAGTTTGCAACTGTACCGACTTTATATGTGTCGAACTCTTTCCACCAAAAGAGTGGTGCTGTAATATCCATCGAAACAACAATCTGACGAAGGAATTTTCTGTGATCTGTACCTGCCTTAACGAGCTTCTTCATGAGAGCAAGATCATTGTCACCAATCGAGTAACGCTTATCACATTCGATTGCAGAATCACAATCTTTGCACCATTCGAGGACTCGATCATCTTCATCGTATCCGCAACCATATCCGCTATCGCTCTTTTCCCAAGAGTTCATTGGATTACGCATACCACGTACAGCTGCTTCAAAATTCATGACTTCAACATGATCAACTCTTAACATTGCCGTTTCCTCCATCAATAAGGTTCTGACCTTTGTTCTTCAAGCATGCTTGTACAGCATCATTCCACGATATTTTCGAAAGTTCTTTTGTCTTAGCAAGATTTCCTTCAAATCCACATTCCCAACAACATCTGTAGTACATCCAACGAGACTCAGAGTCTGAACGAGGTGTCATCCAAGTTCTTGTGCGTTTTGTATTACAAATAGGACAAGGAAGTATGTATATTGGTTCTTTGTGCTTACGAAGTTCATAGCCACGTTCACGAGCCATTGCTCTGAATTGAAAATCTGTGATTTCAGGATAGATCATTTCTTTACCTCCATAACGTGTGTTGCGTACATATCTGCTTGATGAGTCCAAAGCACATTCGGATATTTGTGAATTGCGCTCGAGTAAAGATTCCAGTTCTCTTTTTCATCAAACGCACCCATATGCCATCTGATACAAAGAGCTTCTTCATCAGTCAAAGTCAAGATACTCGATAACAACATCAGTGACTTGTCACCGTGTCCTTTGTAGAGCGTCTTGTCATTGAACTCCCAGCAATTCAAGTCACGGTTAAACTTATACTGATCGGCTTTGCAAAGATCGTGGAAGAAGCCGACAATATACGGAGACTGATTTCTCTGCCAACAAAGAGCATTGTCTGTTGTGAACTTCATAAGAGCATCTGCAACATTTCTTGAGTGCTCGTACAGTCCACCTTCATAAGCGAGATGATACTTTGTTGATGCAGGAGCATCGAAATATCCGAGAGCATTGAGCTTTGCGAACGCATCACCATCGATGATTCTGTAAAGTCCATTGCAGTCTACATAAGCTTCGAGATCTTTGATTCGTTTCGTTTTTGTGTTAATCTTCATTGTACTCTTCTCCATAATTTTCAATAGCTTTGATTTTCAGAGCAACTCGATGAGATTTCATCAAAGCTTTGTGAAGCTTCATGAGATACTCACATTTCTTGATATTTGAGTCATAGTCATTTCTCTTAATAGTTTCTTCGACCTCTTCTGTCAAGTCCATCAAACTCAACAGCATTCCGTTTATCATTTCTTGATCATCTGTAAGCATTACATGTTACCTCCTGAACGATAATGTCCTCTTTGCTCTCTGAGCCAATGTTCTTCTGTAGTGATCATGCGAGTATCGCATGTCCAAACTTGATCTGAGAACGCACCATTTTCGAGTCTGCATACGAAATCAACTGTCGCATATCTTCTGCCAGGTTTTGGATCATGGAAATCAACAACAAAGACATCTGACTGTTGAAGAATCTTCCACATTGTACGAGATGTACCGCATACAAGAGCTCCTCGAAAATCTCTGAGCTTTGCTTTTCTTCCGTATTTGAAATCTTTCTTAATCATTTGTAAATCACCACGAATCCACCTTTCATATCAGGTACACAATCAACATATCTTTCTTTATCGAGAGTTTTCAGAATCATCTGAAGTTCGAGAACGTTCTTGCAATATTTCGAATAAAGCATACTCACTCCTCCTCGTAATCTTTACTAAGAGTAACGCGCATATTCACACAGTTGCCATCTACAAGATACTCACATGCTTGAGCAACTATGAAATTAGCGATCTCTTCAATCGATTTGTGATTTTCAGGCAAATTGATCGTGTATGTGATTTTCACATTGACCTTGTCATTGTTGAGCTTTTCAGCTTTCTTTGACTCTCGTTCTTCTCTTTCTTTTCTCCATCTTGCTCGAGTCTCTTCCATTTTATCAACACAGGCTTTCATCTCATTGGCAAGCTTCTGTGCATCGACTTTGCCGGTTTCATCTCGAACGTTAGGCTCATCTTGTACGTCACGCTCTTCACGCTTTTCATCCTTTCCAGACGAGTCATAGACACAGTCGTCATCAACGTTGTTGAGATCGAGTCTGAAGAGCTCAATCGAAGTAGGTCTTACGAAGAACGTCTTTGCAGGATCTGCAATAGCAGAGATCTTTACTCGTCCATCAACAGCATTTGACAGACGAATGATCTTGTACACTCCACACTCACTGAGAATGGTCCATGTTTCAGAGTCCATGCTGTTCAATTTTCCAAAGTTGTCTCCACGTTTGAGAGTAACGAGCTGTCCAACTTTGCAATCTGAGTAAATCATCTTTCAATACCTCCATATTTGGTAATTCTATTATATCATACTTTTGTTTGAAAGTAAATAGGTTTGGAATACTGTTTACAAAATGTTAACAATCAGTCTTTGAACACGAACTTTCTCTTAAGACCGAAGTTTGACTCATTTGTATAGATGTTCATGAGCTGATTACCTGTGCTTGCATTGAGGACTCGACATCCAAGACGGCTGTTTCGATAATCGAGGTCATCGAGGTCATTGTACGTGAATTTCGTCATCCAAGACTTGTACGTTATCATGAAAGTGTTCACAATCTCGAGCATCTTTTCGAGAGTCACATACTCGTACTTTTTACGATCTTCACCGAGAATCAACTCAACATTGTACTTGATGAACTGTCTAAAGTCATGCTCTGTTGCAGAGTCTTTGTTCTCGGTCACAGGATCGTTGTTGATTCTTGCGTTATCAACATCAGTGTTGGTTGCATTGGTGGTAGTGGCGTCGGGTCTGACATTGTCTTCATTTGTAGGTCTGATATAGTCAGTAGACTTTGCTTCTTCTTTCATAGCTTCTTCACTCTCTTTCATAGCTTTTCTGTACTCAACAAGGTCGACTTCTTTGTAGTCATCGGAAGTAGAATAGTTCTCAAAGTCAAACTCAGGATAGCCACAAGACTTTGTGAGACCTGCAGCGTAATTCACATCGCAGTAGATCAGATGAGTCTTAGCAAGCACATCTTTGCTCAAACGAGTATCTGTGATGCCAGTTACATTGTAGAACCACTTTTGCCATTCTTCAAAAGTCAATGGCGTACCAGATGTTACAAGTTGCTCTTTGTCGACCTCACTTCCATCGCATATAGATGCACGATTTGATGTACAAGTATGGCCTTTGAAGTTGAATGGACAACGATCGCATACAAGTGCTGCGCAATATTCAGTGCATCTGAAATCAGATACTTTTTCGTTGATTGCTGTGAGCAAAGTCGTATTATAGACCTGCATGAATTCAAGATTGAGTTTATCGAGTTTGTACCACATTTATTCTGCACCTCTTTCATATATAATTATAGGTAAGCTTTTGCCAGATTTAACGTCAGAATATATAATAGTGTTAAAATATGGTGGAGAATAGATTAAAGTGTCAAATTTGACGAGATATCAACATTGTTGAGAACGTGGTAACGAGATATCAACATCTGTTGGTCAGACACCCCAGATTGGTTCATTTGTGTAAAGATTGAGCTTTCTTACGCAACCTTTAGAGATTCGTTCAAGCTCTTCAAATCTGAGACGATTGAGAGTGCGAATCTTGTCGTGAATGACATTTGAGAAGTCATTGACTCTTTCGATTGTGCAAGAGAATCTCTGATCGAGCAATGCTCTCATGAACTTTGCTGCATGGATTTGAGTTCTTGTAATGGGTTTGGAGTAGAACTCAGAATCGATCACACAATTTGCTGTGAGAGACGTGATCGTAAAGCCATCATAAGTTTTAGATCTTGACGAGGTCACGGTGATGTCTGCAACATCATTGACGAAGTCGTTTGACGATTTGAAGACGAATCTGAATTTGTAGACTCGATAGTCAGGATTGCCAAGCTGTTCAATGTAAAGCGTATTGGATGCGAATGCAACGGCTTTTCTTGAAAGATACTTGAAGTCTCTCATCTCTTTTGCGATCTCTTTGAGATACTCGTCCATTTCATCGTGCGAAAGTGTGTACTTGCTCATTTGTTTGAATCCTCCTTATAGATTGAATCTGTGTCTTTGTAATTTGCTTTCGAGTCATCAACGATGTTGGTATCGGATGCGTTGGTTACGTTGGTGGAATTTGTGATGGGAGTGGTTGGGTTGGTAGGAGTGGGAACGGGAGTGTCAGGCATCTGAGGTGGATTGCTGTACATGCCATATGTAGTCATTGTCTGAAGTCTCATTACTTCTTCGAACATCTTTTGAACTTCACTCTTCATACGCTCTTTGTCAAGATTTGTGATCTTCCATGCTGTCAACACAAAGCCACGTTTTGTGAAGTTTACAATTCGACCATCGATTCTCAAGCAATGATATTCAAACGAGATGAATCGATTGAGGTCTTCATCAGTGTAATTGTGCATCACATTTCGAACGAAGAGGTCTCCATTCGTTTTCGGATACAGAAGAACATTTGTGTAGCTCTTCTTGAGATTCTGCAACTTCTTCGAGGTCGAGTTCTCAACAGCATACGGACAATCATGACAACGAGATTCTTGTGCTTTCATTTTTCAGTGTACCTCCATGTGTGATATAATAAATTGGAACGAATTTGGAACGAACGAGTGGTGAATGATGAATCGAAGTTACGTCAACAACATTGCTGTGACTCAAATTGTAGAGACTGAGAGGAAGCCGCGATTTGTAGTATGAATGTCAGTTATCATGTCCAAACCTTGCTTGCATCTCTCAATCAACAATGCGAGGTCTTTCTTTGATGCTTTACAGCCATTGATATAAATTGCCATGTTGTTGTCCTCCATATTGGTTATTTCCTGATTATATTATATCATACTTTGCTTCAAATGTACATACTTTTCGGACCTTGTTTACAAAGTGTTTACTTTTCGAGTAATTTGAAAGTAAATTGCTAAATTGCTTTGAATGTAAATAAAATCTGTTTACTTTCAAATATAATAAAATGTAAGAAAAAGTTCATGTATATACGTGAATTTTGAAAGTAAAGAGTTTACGGTTTGTTAACATTTGACTGATTAAGAAGGAGACAAAATTGAGCTTCTTAATAGCATCTTAATAAGTTGACACTTTCAAATTGTTTACTTTCAAAAACTCATGTATATACGCGAACTTTTGAAAGTAAAGTTTGTACAAAGTAAACAACAAAGCATGAACTTTCAAACGGCCTTGCAAAGTAAACTTTCATTTTTTATCGATATTCACTTTTAAGATACTAAGTTAATTTACTTTTAAGATGGCTTTAAGAAGCTTCTTCTTAAAGGTGTAAAACTGTTCAAAAACTGAAAATTTAACATTGAGTTAATGCAGATTGTTAAAAAACTGTCAATCTTATTCAAAATTACCATAAAAGTGTTTACTTTCAAATAACGGTCAAAATGACAAAATTTTTGAACAGAATTATAATGAAAACAACTGATTTTCCTATTAAGAAGGACAAAAATGATCAGTTTTGAGCTGTTCTTAAACTGAACATGAGTTTACTTTCGGAGCAATTTGAAAGTAAAATGCTCATTTGTTTAGTTTGACTATAAATGTCCCGCTATATACACGAATTTGCTTTACATGGGTACGCGCGTATGTGTGGGTGCATAAGAGAAAATAATTAAGAAGATTAGTTTTTATATAAAAATGGGAGTATAATATATACATATATACCTGATATACATATATCATAATATAATTTCTGGGACATCGTTCTTAAACTTCGACAAAAACGAGCACTTTTTGCAAAAATTGAATTTGTTACAATGACCAATGACAGCAAAAGTTGCAAAATTTCGTCTTGTACACGTGACATACACGACATACATAACACGGACACATGCACATGTAAACATTTTGTTAAATGTTTGCTCAGCCTATGTACAAATGGTCGAAAATGTGATATAATGTATATATAGGATAGTGGTGGAAATTCACATGAAAGGAGAAACTCGAATGACGAACGATAGCAACAATGTTCAGATGAGTGATGGTCTGGCCAACCAGAACTCTGTGAACGTTGCTCGCCTGACGAACGCACTCAACAGTGTTGATGACATGCATGCACCGACACTTGAAGAGCGAGTACACGACACACTCACAAAAGTGCAGGACGCTGCAAAGAACTCAACAAGTGTGAGAGACGAGTATGGCAACTCTCTTGCAGCGATCGGAACTGACGACAAAGCAAGCAAGTTCACTCATTACAGCTTCGACAATGACACTCTCAACTGGTCTTTGTGGTTAGCTCTTTACAATGACTCTTGGGTATTTCGGAGAGCGATCGACAAACCCGCACAGGACGAGATCAGATGTGGTGTGACTCTGCAAGGCACGTATGACAAGGACGCGATTTACAGACGTTTGAAGAACGCACGCTTCGATATGATTCAGCTTCTTCAATGGGGTGGACTTTTTGGTGGATCGATCGCAGTTATGATGTTCGACAATGTCAAGGACGAAGAGTACGCTCTTCCAATGAGCAGACAGAAGATCTCTCAAGCTAAGACCATGAAGTTCTATGTTGTTGATCGTTGGTACGGTGTGTCACCAACGTATGATGACATGGTGACTGAGATGGCAGACATTGACTTTGGCAAACCGAAGTTCTACAATGTAACTTTTGCAGACAACAGAACTATCAAGGTGCATCACTCGTATGTGTTGCGTTACGAGCATCGTGTGGCGCCCAAATTAGTTAAAAATGGAATGCTTCAAGGTTGGGGATACGCAGAAGGGTCACACATCCTTAACGAGCTCAGTAGAGACGACAAACTCAAAGGATCGATTCAGAGCTTGATTGACAAGAGTTTGATCGAAGTGATTAAGATGTCTGGCATGCGTGGTGTATTCATGGGTGCGGATGCAGATAACGAGAATCAGCTTCGAAAGAGACTTGAGATGGTGAACTGGGGACGGTCGTTCAATAGTTTGACTTTCTTGGACAAAGATGACGATTATCAGATGAACAGTTACAGCGGTCTTGCAGGTTTGAGTGACTTGCTCGAAAAGAACATGTGGTTGATCTCTGCTGCACTTGAGATGCAAGGTGTACTCTTTGGTGATCTCAAACAAGGATTCGCTAATGATGGCGAAGCGCTTGAAAGATATGCTGAGACTATCATGGGAAGATGCGAATCTTACGTAAGACCTGTGTATGCGAAGCTCATTAAAGTGTGCATGTGGCTTGAGAACATGGACGAAAAAGTCGAGTTTGAGTTCAACTCACTTATTGCTGACAAGCAAGACAAGGACGCTCTCAAGAGCATGCAAGACTTCATTCAGTTGTGCTCAACAATGTTGAATGATGGTGTCATTACGCTGAAACAATACGCGATTGGCATCAAGAATTACACTCAGAAGGGTGTGATTGACTTCGAGTTGGATCCCAACACAATTGAGGAACTTGACAAGAAAATGTCTGAAGAAATGGAATCTTTGCAGATTTGACAGGAGGTGAGTGACTTGGCAAAACGCGGACCACACTCACTCTACAAAGGCAAATATTTCATAGTCTTTTATGACAAGAATGACGAGAACTTGCTCTACATGTTTGACAATGCAAGAGAGATTTTGAAGTTTCAAGGAAAAGAGATCACACGCAACAATGTTTGTCTTGTGAATGTGTGCATCTATCGAGCACTTAAGACAGAGACGCACTTAACGAGGTTTTTGACTGGCGAACAAATGCGAGTCTATATCATCGATTTAGAAGAGGAGAACGAAAATGAGTAAATTTGTGAGAATTCAGAGCAACGAGACAATTCACGTAACATGTGGGTTGCAGAACAAGGACGTAACTAACGCGGATGCACATGTACCTGACAGGCTTAAGGTGTCTGCAACGTGGCCTAAGGCGATTGTGTTGATTCAAAGAGGTGCGCACATGTATCCGAGTGAGATTGCTGAGTGGGCTACGGTCAAGGCTCTTGCTAAGGACAAGGTTCTTACGATTGGTGAGTTCACGGACGAATGTGATGACCAGACTGTGATTCAGAAGAAGAACGAACTCAACATGGCTATGGAGGAGATCAAACGTGAGAGCACTGGCGCTAAACGAGGACGCAAAACAACACTAAACGAAATTGCGGAGGAGTAAAAGATGGCTAACTTTTATCCGTGGATTGACACTGCTAACGACAATGTGATGAGTGTCAGTGACTTTGCTGATGACGCTCAACGTAAGAGTGGGTTTCAAGCAGGTCAGGCAGCTTCTTCAACAAGAGTGAATAGTGCTCTTAGGCAGGCAAACTTGTTTGTCGCTGCTTTAGCAGAAGTGGTCTTAGCAACCAACACAACATTGAATCTAACGAGCTCTGTTGATGCGGTTAAGAGCGCATTAGCTGGTGCACATCCTTTCAATCTGAAACTTTGGATGTCAAACACTTGTTTGAGTGGTTTGAACAGCAACAACACATTTGGAGCGGCAAATCTTGAGTCTGTTGCATTTGGCTCTAACAACACAATCAGTACGTTTTCATCTATGACAGTTGGCTTAGACAATGTGTTGTCAGCTGGTCCTGGCAAAGTTGGCATGGGTGCGTATGGGTTTGGAATTGGTCTTAACGTGATGTCGTATAGCGTTCCAAAGCTTGTCACTGGTCAGTACAACGAACCTTGTGGAGATTGTGCAAGAGAGACTGGTGCAGGTACAGCCACAACTCGTAAGACGATTGAGAAACTTGACAAAGATGGCAACTTGTACGTGAAGTCGTTGCATTTGAGTGATACGATTGATGCAAATGAAAGTGGAGATGACGGCATACTTGACAAGGACACGCTTAAGAATCTTGTGACTCTTGCGAACAACTTAGCTGAAGATTGGACTCAAGCAAACTTGAACACAGCAGTGTTGCCTGAAGCTGGTACTTATCACGTTCGAGGGTACTATGCTGGAACTTATTCCGCATACTTTGACTTTGGTTTGCTCTACTTTGATGCTGAGAATGGTGTCAGTCTTCCGACGAAAGGCGCTAAAGGCATTTACACAGATCCTGAGATCGCAACAAGTCATCTCATTTCTGGATTCATTTTGAGCAATGGTCGCATTGAGCTCATGGTTGACGAGCAGATCTTGAATGATAGCATGTCAGGTTACGCTGGTAGCAAAATCTGGTTTAAGAAACTTTGGTGATAGATATGGAATTTCAAATCAAAAGTCGAAATGAAGTGTTTCGAATCAAGCAAATGAACGCGATCGAAACGCTCGCTCTTAACACACAAATTTCGTTTCAGAGCATTGAGAAAACAACACAGCTCTTCAACATTGTGCTTGAGAGAATCGAAGTGAAGTGTGGAAACGATTGGTTGCCAGTCAAAGAAAAAGGTCAAGACGTATTTTATCCTGCTGGAATCGAAAGTGACGTTCATGCGATTGACGAGCTCATCACATATTTCATGAACGAGTATCTCAAACCGATTTTTACGAAATCCAACGAATCGAACTAAGTACCAGACTTGATTCAGTTGGAGACAAATTTGACTTACTGATACCATCGAGAACGCATCCCATAATCTACACTTTAGTGAGCAACAAGTACGCAACATTGTTGGATCTTAAAGAGTACGATATTTGGGATGCTCTCGACCTATATGAGATATGTCTGGTGAGCATGTACAACAAATCCACAACAATGGAGGCGAAGAAATGAACAAACGAGTGTACTGGCTTTTGAGCTTAACGTGGGGCTCAATTATGAGCTTGATTGGACTCATTGCGCTTGTAATTATGAGACTTCAAGGACATAGAGTCAAGCATCACAAGAACGCTCTCTATATGACATTCGGACACAATTGGGGTGGAGTCAACCTTGGTTGTGTCTTCTTTGTTGATAACGAGAGCGAACACGAATTTTGTAAGAATCATGAGTACGGACACAGCATTCAAAATATTATCTATGGACCATTGATGCTATTTATCGTGGGACTTCCTTCTTTGATTCGAGCAACATATCGAACAATTCTTTGGAAGTGCGGAAAAGTTTTTGAAACTGACTATTACGACATATGGTTTGAGTCTCAAGCAAATTTCTTTGGAGGTAAGTTCTGATGGATGAATTCTACCAATCAATAAAAATAAGTCCAGAAGTTGACGAGAGTGCTCTTGACAAGGCTTCAACAACAATGGAGTCAAGTGCAATGAGCGCTTTCGCTGGTTTTATGAAGTCAGCTGCTAAAGTCGGTGTTGAGTTCAATCGATCTTTTACGAATGGCTTTAGCTCTGGAACTTCAACTTTATCGAAGCAGCTCTACAAAGCAGGTAGCGACGTAAGTGACATTGCAAGTGCATTTTTGACAGATTGGAAAGCTGGAGTCATGGAATTAGCTAACATGTATCTTGAACGACTTGGAAATCTTATTTCTGATGCTCTTGACGAACTCAACAACATTGCTGATTACTCTCGTCTTTCGAACGCTCGTACAAGACAGCTTGCTTTCACGTATGGGTTTAGCGGATCTCAAGCATATGGGTATGACAAGGCAATGAGTCTCATGGGTTACAGCTCATTGGAAGATCTCATGTATGCCAACACAAAAGAGCAGAAAATGTTCAGAGAGCTCTTTACGAACTACACAGACAAGTACAACAAGCTTTACGATTCAGGCTTCTTCAACACTCTTGTTGAGTACAATGTTGAGATGAGCAACTTCGAAGAAGAGCTCAAGATGCAAGTCGTTCAGTTCATCGTAGACAACAAGGATCTGATTCATGATGGCATGGAAGCGATTATGTTCATTGCAAAGATTGCTCTACAGTTTACGTCTAAAGTAGTAGATTTCATGCAAGCGATCAATCCATTCAAATCTTACAAGAGTTCGTATGAGTCAGCAACAGCTGGTGACATTATCAAAAATTATACGACAAGTAACAAGTCTGTTAAAGTCGATAACACGTTCAACTACACAGGTAACGCAGGACAAGACGCATTCTACAAATCTGGACAGCTTATTTTGCAGCAAATGATCGCTGCTCTAAAGTGAGGTGATAGAACTTGAGCATAGACGTTGCAATTCAGAAGCTCATTTCGAATAAGACTGATATTCGAAAGTTTTCGAACTCTAACGCAGATATCGCAGTAACAATCACGTACTCTGAACAAGGACGAAGTCAAACGCTCGTACTTGACACGGTCGATGATGTTAACGTGAGGTCGTCTTCAACACTGACTCAACATCCTATTGTCGATGGCTCAATGGTAGCGGATCACATGTTTGAGAATCCAACACAGATCTCAATCAGTGGCTCATTTCCACTTGAAGGCAACAGGAGACAGAACATTGAGCTCACAACGAGTGGAAGTCAACTCGCCAACGTTGAGGACTTGTTCGAGAGGCTTAAACGAGAAGGAATCAGATGTGAGATAGTGAAGATCTCTGGTAACGATCAACAGTTGAGATTTTTAAGACGAGAGAACATGGTGCTAACCAACATCAGTTGGACTGAGAACATCAACACATTGGACTACTCTTTCACTTTCGTGGAGGCTCAAACAGTTGAAGTCAAGGTTGCGAACATCACACAAGCTGACGAAGACGTACCAACGATCACGTATCCTTCGACAGTATCTTTTACTGAGACGATCATTGACCAGACTTATATCACGTACACACTTTACTCATATCTCTACACAACAGGAGTGGTGACAGAACGATTCATGAACTATTTGCAGTCATTGAACCCTGAAGCTTTTGAGAGCATGGGACTTTCTAAGATTCAATCGAAGTCAGTCATAGGAGTTGTGAAGAAGTCGAACACGAAGCTTGGTGAGATCGTCGAAAAAGGTGTGAACATTGTGGAATCGACTGGAGCATTTGCTCGTACATGCATCAACACTTTAACGAAGATTTTCACTGGTAAAGAGTACGTGAAGAAAGTGTATGACTTCAGTTCTTTTGAAGGTCAAAACACAAAAGACTTGCTGGCATTTGGACAGATGATTGCAAATGTAAACGATGCTGTTGAAGATCTGAACAACTCAATTCATGTGTTTCAAGTTGGCTACAATGGAGATCAAGAGTGTCTTGTAACGATCGACAACTCGTATTACTCATTCGTATTTAAGAAAAACAACACTACGAACAAGTATGCGTTGACAGTCTACAACTTTGACAATGATCCTGATGGCGAGAAAGTTGCTGAGGTCTATGACATTACTTCAAGAGCGGTTGATTCTTACGATCAATGTATTAAGAGCAACACTCTCTTCAGAAGCTCAATCAACAAGGAGTACGTTCATTTGATTTGCAATGGAGATCGAAGTGATCTTACGAACTACTTCGTCGTGGTGTCTGAGTTCAATCCAGAGGACTTTACAAATCTTTTGACAGAAGTGATTGCAAACGCGGTTACAAAGTGAGGTGAGAGCATGGACAGCTGGATGAGAGTTCTTGAGGTTCGATTGAAGTCAAAGTATGGCAAACAAGAGTTAGTCTTCGGCAATAAATGGAAAGAGGACAAGGTCGATCTCAACATTGTGGTGAGTGGTCACAAGTACATGTCTACATTGAAAGACAGCTGCACAATACGAATCAGCAACATGACTTATACTCAGATGCTTCAGATCATCAATGGAAAGTTCTACGATGTTGAGGTCATTGCTGGTTATCGAAACGGAAATCAAACGATTTTCTTCAAAGGTGGAGTTCTTTACATTTCGAACTCACTTGACGATACTAAGACTAACACGGTCTACATCTTATGTGCGAGTGAGCTTGTAGCAAAGTATGGCCAATCGCGAATCAATCTCACGCTCAACAGTGGCATCAACATGTACTCAGCTATCGAGTATGTGCTCAAAGCGAGTGGAGTGAGAGATTCGAACATATCTCAACAGTTCAAACGAAAGTACTTGACTCAAACAACCGTTGTTGAGAACACTTCAGCTGAATGGCTGAACAAGCTCATTGAGAGCAACTCAACATACATTGCGAACAGTGACTCTTCAACAGGTGGGTCTGTATCATTGTTTGATGCGAGCAAAGGCAATGGTCGAATCATCTATTTGAAGAAAGAGAACATTGCTCTTATTGGTGGCTATCCTCAATTGACTGATGATGGTCTTAGAATGACAGTGCTTCCAACAATTTCGTTCAAATGTGGTGATACGATTAAGATCGACAACAGTCTGATCTCTATACCAACAAAGACTCAGAGCGAGGTCGAACGAAATTACGGGTACTACCTCGACAAAGATGGCTGTTACATGATTTATGAGATCGATTTCGATCTGAGGAATAGAGACAGTGACTTTTCAGTCAACATTTTAGCGAGATCGAGAAGCTTGGTCAGCAACATTATGTGACATTAAATCTGACAAGTGCTCTTATAGGATTTATTGGAACGACTTAGCAGATTTAACGTCAGAACTTATAAAGTGAGGTGATAACATGGCAACAGGCAACAATGTTCAAGATAATGACTTTTTCAGACTTTTGCTTGCATTGAAGAGCAACATTATGAGAGCTACGAACGTAGCTGACTTAGCAGTTGTTGAGAACGTAGCAAATGACGAGATTCTTTGCAGACTTTTGTCTGATAATGCTAAGAAAATCACATGTGTGAAGCTCAAGAACTTAACAGTTAAGAAATCTGATGTCGTACTTGTCATCTATACCAACACAGACTTTAGATCGAACTTGAAACGAGCGAAGTCTGGACAAACGACTCAGACAATTGAAGAGCATGACTTGCACTCTAAATCTTATGGCGTAATTGCCGGAATCATATAAGGAGAAACGAATATGTTCACAAACACTGATGTCGACATTAGCGAGTTCATCAAAATCACAAGTGCTGGAGTACAGATTGCGAACTTTCCACAGATCAGATCAGCTTTGATTGAGCGTTACAAGTCTGTGTATGGAATTGACATCGATCTTTCTACAGCATCTGCTGATGGCATCTTCATTAACGATCTCGCACTCATCATCAACAATCTTTGTATGAGCATTCAGACGTTCTACGGCAACATGGACGTTGATAACGCAAGTGGAGTGTACCTTGACGCACTTTGCAAGCTTGCGAACGTAACACGTAAGCCTGCAACTAAGTCTAACGCAAGTTTGCAGCTCATCAACAAAGGTGATGCGGTTTATGAGCTTACGAAAGGCACGATTTTCGTTGACAAGGCTGGTACTGAGTGGACTTACAATGGTTCGACTATCACTCTTCCTGCGAATCAGACTGAAGCTACGACTATCACGGTCGAGTGCTCTATCACAGGTCCTGTCAAAGCTGAAGCAGGTTGGATTGACCAGACCTTGTTGGTTAGCAACATTGAGGTGAGTCAACCGATTTCTGCGAACATTGGATCTGAAGAGGAGTCTGACAATGACTTAAGAGACAGACGAAATCAAAGTGCTGGAGCTCAAGGTACGACTGTACTTGATAGTTTGATTGGAAGTCTGCTGCAGATCTCTGGTATCGATGATGTTCTGATCTATAATGCAGCTGGTACTGCTAAAAAGGCAGCTGACAATACGAGCATTAGCGCTCATTCGATTTATGTGATTCTCAGACAGCAGGCTGGTGTAACAATCGATGAATCGATCATTGGAAAAATCATTTACGAGAAGCTCACGCCTGGTATCTCTACCACTTCTACGGCAGTAACGACTGATGCTCATTCGTACAAGTATGTGCCTGAAGTGTTTGGCTCTAAGGTCACTACTTTCGATCAGTTCGTTTATTGGAAGACATCAAAACCGATTCACAACAGTATCACGATCGAAATTATTCCTCTTGACTACTTCTCTACTGACGAGCTTCCCACTGTGTTCGAGAACATTTGCTCGTATTTGAACGGTCTTCCTCTTTCAACACAGATTGATGAGCAACAGTTGTTGATTCAGGCTGTCTATGCAGATCCTCAGTTTAAGAGCAAAGCAACTTACACTGTAAAAGAGGTCGTAGCAACAAATGTGTCGAATCCTGACACATACTTCGACTACAAAGCTGACAAGTGCTCGTATGAAAAGAGTGGCAACAACTACATTCTTACGATTGGAGGCTAATTATGTACTCACAATCTATTTTGCCTGAGAAGTTCTCGACATTCGAGTATTATGAGAACAAGCTACCAATGTGGCTTAGAGCCTCAACAACTTTCAAGGAGCACTTTCGAATTTGGTTTGACTTGATGATTCAGGACATTTCTTACGAGGGAGTCATCAACACACTTGATTGGATGCTCTATCTGGTCAACATCTTTGACAACACTCCTGAGTATCTTGCAAGTGGCAAGAACTTGTATCTTGAGAACTTGCTCAACTTGCCTGGAACAAAAGAAAACGTTACAAAGCTTGACGCAGCAGATGGCGTTGAGATCATGTTCAAAAAATATCTCACTTTTAACGAGGTGTACAAAGCAACTCGATATGATGTCTTGCTTGACGGAAAATCGATTGGTAAGGTTCGAACTCAAAACGAGGCTTCTGACCCTGATCGATATGGTGACAAATCTGACTGGCTTGACAAAATTGGAGAGCTCTTTGGTGTCAAACGAGCATTGTCTGTACAATACACTGAAAACAACATCGTGAAGACAGAACAGCTCAACTTAAACAACGAGGACTTCTTGAAGCTCATTCAATGTCAGATCATCAAGAACTACTTCAATGGTTCTTACGAGCAAATCAAGCAATACTACGAAAAAGTCGGCTTACGAGTGCTCTACATCAATGCTGAAGAAGAAGCGACTTGCAACGTATACTTGCTCAAAACAGAGGACTCTGCATTTGATTACTCAGACAACATAAAGAAGCTCTTCTTGAGTGGGCTGATGTTGATTGAGAGCGCTGGTATCAAGTACACAACGGGTGTGATTGACTTGGGAGCATTGCTCATTTGGGATAAGCCAGTCACAGGCAATTACACAGGTTGGGATTATGGAGAGTGGATAGCATGAGATGTCGAAGAATTAAAAAGATTGACGGTCGAAACGAGGTCGTATGGTTTGGAAGTTGGGGCAAAAACGGAGACAGAACACACTTCTTCAGTCCAACTGACAAGCACGATAATTTCTCAGATCAGCAACAAGGTGTGAGTGACAGCTTGACGCAAAGATTGAGTGTATTGAGAGAAGAGCTCTGGTACGACATTGACTATGGACTTCCTCTTTTCGATAAAGTGAGAAAGCCTGCAATGGACAGCTTCATTTGCTCAACAGTACTCAATCATCCAGACGTAATCTCTATTGACGAATTCTCAAGTCAAGTACTCAACAACAAGTACAGTTGTTCAATGACTGTGGTATCTGTATTTGGAAATGTTGTACTGAGTATCTAAGATTTACACAGAGGCGTCACGTTTATTCAGATTGAATTTAGATTAGTTGGATTATAATTTATATTAACTGGTTATCAAATTCAATCTGGATATAACGAGAGGTCTCGTTTTGACTTTAACTTTTGATTATACAATTTGTAAAATATATGATATAATTATTATATAGAGGTATATCATTTTGTATGGAGGTGAACAATTTTGCGTATTCTTGTGAGCGAAAAGCTCAGCGAAAATAGGTTCAAAACTCCTGAAGGGTACTTGATCTGTACTAACGCAATTCTTGCTCGTACTGGTAAGCAGACATATCTTAGACGAGAGGTCTTTGGTGATAGCTGCAATGACGGTGATAACGAGGTCGAGGTAGATCGTACTGCTGAAGAAGTTTTTGCACCTGAAACACTCGCATCTTTCGAGAACAAGCCTCTTTGCGTGGAGCATCCTGATGAAGATGTTAACGCGGACAATCACAACCTGTTGAGCGTTGGATATGTGAGAGATGTCAAGAAAGATGTTGTAGATGGAAACGAAGTCATGACAGCAACATTGGTGATCACTGATAAGTACGGCATTGACGAGGTCGAAAGTGGTCGTAAGACAGATCTAAGTTGCGGTTACGATTGTGACATCATTGATGACGAACATCCTCAACAGAGGCACATTCGAGGCAACCACGTTGCAATCTGCGAAAGAGGTCGAGCAGGCATTGCTCGTATTGTTGATTCAGTTAAAGATGCTCAACATCACTTTGAGATCTGCTACATTAACTACGACAAATATTGTGTAGTCGTTGAAGCAAAGTCTACAGATGATGCGATTGCAAAGTTCAGACGCAAATATGGCATGTATCACATTGTACATGTGAAACAGATAGATTCTACAAAAAATATGGAGGATAACATGAAGAAATACGCTGAAGACAAGCATGGCAGAACTTTCACGCTCGAAGAGATCGAAGGTGGAAAGGTCAAAGCAACCAACATGGGTGGGAGAGAAAAGATCTTCTCTGGATGGAAAGAAGCTGAGGAAGAGTTCAGAAGCAAGGGAATCACAATTCTTGACTCTTTCTACGACATGGTCGAGGACTCTGTAAAAGACGAAGATCGTCTGTGGAAAGTTTATCTGACTGGTGGAATTGATGCTAACAACATCATGTATGTAAAGGCTGATACTGAAGCTAAAGCAAAAAAGATTGCTGAACGCAACACTGATGAAGAAATCATTAAGATTCGTGAGTACGGTGACACTCCTCTTACGAAGAGTCATAAAGAGAGTATTTTGAAAAATCCGAACAGATATTTTGATTCTGGGAAGAAAATTGAAAAAATCGCAAAAATTGTTTCGAAACTGAAGTAACAAATGGTTCTGACGTTAAATCTGCAAAGCATTCTTTATAAATCCATTATAAAGGCTTTGCAGATTTAATCGTACATAATATTGAAAGGAGATACTCAACAACATGAGTAACAAGATTATTTCTGATTACAGATCTGAAGCTCTTCAAGGTTCGATCAAGCTTGTTGATAGCAAGGGTAATTCGAAGACTTGTATAGGAACAAAGCCTATCATTTTGAGTAATCAGTGGAAACCTGTTCGTAAAGGCGACATTATTACAATGGATGGAAAAGACTACAGAGTGTTGAAAGTCAACAAAAATATTGCTGAAGTTCTTGCAATGTACGATGCGAGTAGTTCACAGAAATTTAATACTTCTGGAAATAGTAAAGTATATGCTGGATCAGACCTCGACACTTATTGCGATGAAGTTTTTTATTCGACATTATCGTTTAATATGAAAAATGCAATCATTGAGAAAACGTTTCAACAGGATTCTTGGCATTTTTCTTGGAGTTCTGTATCAGCAGGTAGCCCCAAATATATTGGAGATACACTCAGTAGTGGCGACTATGAAGTTTCTTTGGACTCTGCAACATTTGGGACAAATATTTTGAGAAAATGTTACGTCCTGTCTGTTCAGGATATTATTGATTATCTTGGAGTAACACGTTCTATGACAGTTGCAGATACTACATTAACTAGTACAAATATTTGGAAAATGTTCTGGAATCAAGCGACATTTATAGAAGATATGAAACGTCTTTGGCTGCGTTCTGCTGATGCTGATTTTAGCACTGCATTCTATATTAATAACACTGGCAACCTGATCTCTGGTCCCATAACTGATTCCAACGCAGTTCGTCCTGCATTCCAGATCGATCTCTCCAAGGTCGATTATGCGATTCTTTGAAAGGAGATAGCTTATGAAACGTAAGTACACAGACACTCCAGAACCCAGATATGTCGAGCTTGCTCATAGAGCATTGGACGCTTCTGAGAGCAAAGCGCCCTCGTATCTGACGATCACCAACATCTACAGTGTTGAGAAAGGTTTCAGAGTAGCTTACACGGTCAATGATGAAGCAGCTGAAATTGAGATTCCTCTTGAAGGAACTGATGATATCATTGTGGACATTGATGAAGACAATATGATGATCAATGTTCATCTTGATGCAAAAGTGAGAGCTACTCTTGCAAAAGTGCTCACACTTCCTGCTGAAGCACCTGCAAAGAACTCTATCGTTGGTATCGGCACCAACAATGCTCAGATGATCATGACTGAACAGGAAGCAAGAGATGCGATCAGCGTTAAGAAGATGGTTCAGATGACTCAGACAGCGTATGATGCGCTTGGAACGAAAGACCCGAACACGCTTTATCTGATTGTGGGGTGATGAAATGGCAGCCATAACTACCATTTATAGTGGCTCTGCAAAACTCGATAACACGTATCTCGGAACGATTCAGCTTGAGAAGATCTATCTTGGAACGAACTTGATCTACGATCTGATTACAAAGTTAGCAACAGTGACTGATGTCACATTGAGAGGCAAAGTGCTTCAGTTTGAGTCAGCTAAAGACGCTACGAAATACGATGTCTTGCTTGATGGAAAATCTATTGGGAAAGTGAGGGGATAAAGATGGCTAAAATCACAGTTGACGTTACAATGCTCACTGGTTACAGTACAGCATCGCTTGGTACTCACCAGCTTACAATTATATCTGAAGCAGATGGATACATTAATTCTGATCCTTCGAGTCCTGTCACTTTTATCAATGGATATGCAATCAGCTTCAATCTCACTCATTGCACGAGGACACCTGTCGCAACAGCCATTGACAGATTCAGTGACACAACATTTACGATTACAGCTGATGCAAATTACAAGTTGCCTGAAGCAATTACAGTCACAAACAATATCAGCTATACTTGGAACAACACAACAGGAGTTCTTGTGATTAAGAAGCCTGAAAAAGAGGTCAGTGTAACGATTGTAGCCACTCAAGATGTTTTTGCAATTACGAAATCTGCAACAAACGGCACATGGAGCGGCGCTTCAACAATCAATGCTGGTGGTTTAGAGACTTTGACTCTTACTCCTAACACGAATTACAAGTTACCAACAAGTGTGAACGTGACTGGTGCTATTCAGTCTTGGAACGCAAGTACTGGTAAGCTTACTCTTTCGAATCCTACTGCAGATGTTCATGTGTCTGCTACATGTCCGATCATTACATACAGTATTACAGAAACTTTAACGAACGTAACAAAGAGTGGAACTCATCCAACAACAATCAATGCTGGCTCAACAGTGACGCTCAAATATACCGCCGATGCGAATTACGAGCTACCCAATAGCGTGACAGTGACAGGTGCGACATCAACATGGACGAAGAGCACTGGAACTTTGACGATTTCGAACCCAACAGCTAATGTTACAGTTCGTGTTATAGGCGTCAACATCACTTATGCTCTCACAGAAACTTTAACGAACGTATCGAAATCTGGTACTCATCCAACAACAATTGGTGCAGGCAAATCAGTTGAGCTTAACTACACAGCTGATACGAACTACAATTTGCCTGACAGCGTTAGCGTTGATAACGCAACAAGCAGTTGGCAGAAATCGACTGGAAGATTACTTGTATCGAACCCGACCGGTGACGTGACCATCACCATCACTGCTGTTCGTATCACGTACAGCATTACCGAGAACCTGACCAATGTGACGAAGAGCGGCACGCACCCGAGTGTCATCGCGGCAGGCCAGACTCTTGTGTTGAATTATGCTGCGACAACAGGCTATAACCTTCCTGACACGGTCACGGTCACGGGTGCTACGAGCGACTGGAAACCCGCTACTGGCGTATTGACTATCACGAACGCAACAGGAGCGGTGACAATCACAATCGTTGCGGTACAACCTAAACTTGCAGCACCGACTAACTTGTCAGTCAGCGATGACACATTGAGCTTTGACTCGGTTGAGAATGCAGAGCAGTACGAGGTGTTTGCGGGGAGTAACAGTATCGGGATGTATACTGCTGTAGTTAGACACACGCTAACATTCAACAATAACGACGGGCAGCTCAGTGTCGAAGTAAATAATCAAACTGTTACGAGCCCGTATATATTAAAAAATGGGGATAAAATAACTGCACATAACAGTGGAGATTTTACATTAGAAATCAATGGGACAGTATATAGCGATGATACAACACTCAATTTATCTAATACAGATATAACTATTCGATCAACAGGTACTGCGTTGTTCGTTGGTCCTACTGTTACTATCAATTATTCTGAGTAATCTTCTCTAACAAAAAACCCTCCAGCGGTAGTATAGGTTAGACCGCTATAGAAAGGATGGTGATTTAATTTGGCAACT
>ERZ1034855.67-NODE-67-length-56662-cov-66.431943_pt1 | contig 56662 bp, 78 predicted proteins | sample MGYA00520699_ERZ1034855 | MGnify/ENA primary metagenome ERZ1034855 (study PRJEB33766, sample SAMN09781730) | gut metagenome | biome: gut microbiome | host: Homo sapiens | place: Madagascar | study: EMG produced TPA metagenomics assembly of the PRJNA485056 data set...
AGGGGGATCCTTTCGCGAGACCCCCCCCGGGTGGTGCGCTATGATGCCATATTATCAGGATATTTGTCTTTCTCTAGATACTCGAATGTATACATCGAGCACGTCATTGAGCATTATTTTGTCCACAGCATCGTTAATCGCATCGTTTATTTCGAATTGTGTAGGTTCTTCAGGAAGAATCACCATTCTGGACAAGTATGCTTGTGTGTTATAGCCTTTGTCCTGATCGTAGCGATTCCATTCATCGTAATCTTCGAATGGATCAAAAGGATTGTCCTTAGTCGTTACCATGTATTCAGTCATAAAATATAGAATCACCTCTTATGATGCTAAATATTCTCGACGCCAACGTTATTGACAAGAGTACTCACAGAAATATCGAGCATGTCGGCAACATCAGACTGAGAATATCCCTTGTTAAGCAACGCTTTCGCTCTCGCTATTCGGCTTGCGGACAATCCAGAATATGTTCTAGGCGTTGCAAGCTGTCTTATTCGAGTGCTATCGGCATTATTCAGAATGTCCCTAAGCTTTGACGGTGAAACAGCACCTTTGCTTATGGCTTCCCATTCCTTATCGGTTATGGGATTATTTGGCGAACCGATTCTTTTCTTGCTCGCTCCGGTATATCTTCGAGCCTTATCGAGTTCCACACCTTTGGTCCTCTTTCTATGCTCTTTATCCATATCCGGATTGGCCTTAAATATGATCGCACACTGCGCATTCGCCATAAGCTGCGCTTTTCTTTCCAAAGGATCATTTTTTTTAGCGATCTGAAGCTTGGCGTTGAGACTTTCTACTTCTTTAGAGTATAGTTTCTTAGCTTCAGGATCGTACTTTATATTTTCCGTAGCACGGGCTTCAGCTCTAGCAGAATTAGCCAGTGCTTTCATTTGATTGGCGTAATCAGCATATATTCTTTCGATACGAGTGGTACTTGCCGGGGTTCCAGATACAAGAGAATATGCATCATCTGTCTCCGACATTCGAGAAATATCCATCAAACGAGGTTTCTTTTCCCAAACGGGATCAGAATATATAGTTTCTCCATTCTTGCGCCGCTCTTTTTCTTCCGGGGTCATGTCTCTAACAAGTTTCTTAGGCGTGCTCTTAACCGTCGTCATGGCTCCAGTAGGTTCTAATATAAGTTTTCCGGCCTTGTATTGCTCCCTCTCTTCGGGAGTCATGTTGCCAAATGCTTTTTGTTTTACTTCGGGAATTTTGTCAGTCGATGTTGACCTAGAAATAAGAGTCGCCGCGCCTCGATTGGCTCCTCCCTGATACTTTTCTTTAAGTTCCGCTATCCCATTATCGATAGCGGATTGCTTATAATTCAATTTATGTTTCTTGGCATCGATAACGACCATTGAATGCTTTACGGCTCGACAGATCTCTTTAGGATCCGCGCCTTTTATAGTCATGTCCGTTATCAGATTAGAAACATTTCCCATTTCAAGGCCTTTCTCTCGATCTGTCATAATATGCATTCCCGGGTATTCGGGATATGCTTCCTTCGGATCGAAGTCTTTAAGGCCTTCCAAATATGGACTGGACTTTATCTTGACCTTATCGATCGGTATAACAATAACGTTGTCGCCGTCGAAATCAGCACCACTAAGTTGAACCGCGGTCTTTGGGGATATACCAACTGCATCTATCGCATTACCGCCAAGAACCTTTTGAGCTTCCGGATATTTGTTATTAACCGTTAATTCAGGAATCTCAAATATGCCGCCGTGTGGATAACGAATAAGAGCGACTCTTTCACCATCGCGAAGATGCGGAGCATATATCTCGGTATCCTTCATATCGGGAAAAGGCAATATAACTTTAGTGGCCTGACGAGGAAGAGCAGCAGCCTGCAAATCGGTGGCATCAGAATCGCACTGGCTAGCGAATTTGTTGAGAAGATCGGCTTTCACAGTAGGATTCGTCAGCTTAGATATCTCATCAAATTCAGATTTAGCATTGCCATACGAAATATCAAGCTGCTGTTTAGCAAGAGCGGGGTACTGCTTACTAAGCATCTGAGAAGCAAGGCTCTTAGACCATTTCAGCCAATCGCCTTCTTCATTGACGATATTCAGAGCGGATTGCTGCTCATTGCCATTTTTGTCGATATAATGCCTCTGAGCTCTGACAAGCTGATCATCAAACGCCTTGATGCTGGCGCCAAACGGATTTTCGGGATTATCCAAATCCATTTCTTTCATAGCACCGAGCTTCCCCTTAGACTGGGACTTATTGCTGTTGAATATTATGTCATAGCCTTTAGGAATATCGTCAGAATATACAGCCATTCCTTTGAGATAATGAGTTCCATCGACCGCTATTCGAACCTGCGCATATTTAGCATTGCCAAGCGAAATATCGTCGACACCTCGCCTAAGCTGAATAAGGCCATCCCTGTCAGCGCCGCCATCTTCTTTAAATTTGACGAGGATTCGATTCGAGTCGACACTAACCGGAGGTTCGATTTTTCGCATAGTCTTTCCGCCATCTTCAGAATATACGCTGTCCATGAATTTAATCTTGTCGCGATTCATCATGACATCTTTCCATTCGGTTCCCGGTTTGGCGAGAACTCGAATATAGGTGTTATGCCCGGTTCCGAGCTGCTTAAATGGAACTCTGTTAAGGACGACGTAGCCTTCTTGCTTGAGCATCTCAAGAGCGTTCCCGAGACGGGTTTTGGTGATCCCCATATACATCTCATTGCCAGACGACACATCAAGATAATCTTTGCGATCGACTTCCTCTTTCAGAATATCGGCATTGGCTCTCGTCTTGTTGGCTCGCTCTTTCAGTCGCTCATCCAAATATAGACGAATGGTTGATTCATTCTTTCCCATTCGTCGGCCTATAGCCATAGTAGAATATCCCTTTTCATGAAGCCGCCAAGCTTCAGCTTCATCAGCAGCTCTCTGCTGCGTCTTGGCAAGGGACAGAGCCTTACGAAACTGAGAGGAGTTCATTCCCATACTCTTGTAAATATCAGTGTCTGTGAGCCCCTGCTCTCTCATGGTATGAACTCGTGCCAAGAATCCAGCATCTCGCTGATATGGATTGTCACCAGAGCCCCAAGGATATCGACCCGAATGTCTGGGAGTTCCGTAATGCTCCAGTTCGTCGAATTCGTCTCGATCCTCATTTCCGAAATAACGCTCGTCGTTCATCGGTCTACCTCCATCGATTTGAGATTCTCGATAATATCGTTGCCCGTTATCGTTCGATCCATAATATCTTTAATCTCCTCCGGATCGGGAAGATGGGCGATGATATTATCGGATTGGTATATTCTCAATTCTATGCCGATCTTCGACGGATCATTCTTAATTCCGATTTCTTCTCCATATTCCAAGCAAAAAAATGCGGCATAAATCTTCAATTGATCCATGCAAGCGGGAGAAGTTCCGGTTTTGAGATCATGAATCCTCAGAAAATGATCCTTTTCGCTATAGGATATGGAATCGGCTGTTCCATAAGCATTGACAGAATAAGGCAGAGGTTTTAGAATCACTTCAGGGCTCATGCCGTATCCGATCGCATCGTTCACATACATGTTAAAAGTCTGCTTGGTCTTAGGCAAACGTATTTCGTTCAAAATAAGATCTTTGGCTATCCTGTGAAGTTCGGTTCCCTTCTGAATCGCCTGCTGATTTCTATAAACTTCAGCAAGCCTGTCGTCCGAATAGTTTATCCAGCTGTATTTGCTAGGGCTCAAAAATGCGTGTTTGCCTTCAAGATCGTAATGCGTTCGAAATTTCATTAAGCACAACCTCCTCATTGTTTGGACAAATAAAACTGGAATATGACATGCCATTGAGCTTGTTCACGTAATAGTCCTGATTGGGTCTGTGACTTGAATTGGAATGTCGCTTGCATTCCAGAGCTGCCCATTTTTCTCCTTCCAGAACCAATATGTCTGGAAAACCCTGAATATATGTTGGATCGGTCTTAAGTATCACGGCATTCGGAAATATCCCTTTGAGCTTCGCTATCAGCTTGGCTTGGTATTGACTTTCCAGCACAACTACTTCCTCCTTTCTCAGATAAAAATAAGAGTAAGACTTTAAATAGTCTTACTCTCTCCCTCTATTTAAATGCGTGTTATTTCCGCGAGTCAATATTCTTCCAAAAATGCCGTTTCATTGAAATTCTTCTTGCCTTTGAGCGCTTTTGCTATGGCTAAGTCTATAGGCGATCTACTTTTGAACACGTAGTAATATAAATCTTGATACGGAGTATTGAGACGATCTATTCTTCCAGCAGCCTGCGTCGTAACCTTATATGAGTAGTTCTGAGAATAAAACACTATCACATTCGTATCCGTGCAGTTCCATCCTTCAGCGCCAGCCGTATACTGAACAAGATATATCCACGAAGCAGTATTTGGAATTGGTTCATGCTTATGACCGTTGTATTCGGCTACAGTCCGAATATCCCGTAGCTTTCTAAGCTGTTCCAGCTCATAATCAAAGTTGTAAAATACGATGATCTTCGGATGTCTTATAGCGAGCTTCTTCAATTCCAAATATCGGCTCGTATCGGAATTAGTGACTTTTCGCATAAGATAGCAGGCTTCTGAAATGTTCTGGATCGGTTCGCTGTCATATGGATTCCAGCGATCGACGGATACAGTACGATATAGATCTTTGTCATAGCTTGTCCAAATATCCTCGAAATGCGGAACGGTGTGTTTCGAGAAATCCATCTTAACTGTGATCTTTCTTCTGAGCGTCTCCAAATATCCGGTCTCAAGAAACTTGTCTATCTTCGGATACTTCGAATATCGATTGTATACGGCGTGTCTTCTCAGAAATTCCGATCGATTCTTGTAAAAGCCATTTGCTACAAAAACCGGTATATAGTCGACCCATGTATCGCCCGGAGTAGCTGAAAGCAATATCCATCGATTGTTCTTAGCGATCTTCAAAAACGACTTGACCCACGATCCGGATCCAACGACCCGCTGCTCGTCGAATATGAAGAACGCACCACGAACTCCTTCATACTTATGAATGTTGTTCCACGAATCTATCTTCAAGTCTGCTCCGTAAATACCGGGAATATCAAAACGAGCGCACTCTCCTTCCCATTCTTTCGTGTCCCTCTTTCGAGCGGTCGTGATAATATACAAATCTTTTGGAGAATCACATCCCAAAATATCGCCCTGATCGCTTATCTCTCCGTCACACTCGACTTCGTAATAATAGTCAAGAGCGGTCATAGACTTGCCTGTTCCTACACCTCCACACAATATAGAACCGCTCTTCAACTCTTCAACAGCCTGCTTCTGATGAGGATATAAAAGCACCATTCTTAGCCCTCCTTTTAGCCTCGAAAAATGGCTTTGTTACACTGTGACGTTTTTGTGACGATTTTCTATTAATTATATAAAATTACATTTTCTCTAATTAGTTTGATGAAAAAAATGTAAAAGTGTCACAATCCTTAGAGCCACAAGGGATTTGGCCTTTTAAAAGTGTCACAAAAGTGTCACAAAAGTGTAACAGAAAGTGTCACAACTCATTTTTTGACACAATTTTGACACAAATTGCCACTTAAAAAGTGTCACAAAAATCGTCAAAAACGTCACAAAAATCGAAAAAAATAGGCCCTCGCTGAAGTCGCGAAGGCCTATCGAACAACTCAAAAATCAGAACGGCGCAGTCTCTTCACCATCATCGTATACAGGGTGATTCTCGTTCCATTCCCGATCCAATTCGTCAACCTGAAGATACACATACAAGGTCTTCAAATAAGCAGCTACACCCTCACGAGCACCCTTCTTCCAATGCGAAGGAGTGAAGCTGAGATCAACGAAATCGATGTTCGCACCGTCCAGACGACCAACAGTATCCTCGGTCATTTTGACACGAGTACCGTCATCGATCACGTAAATATTCGGAGCAACAAAGCGATAACTAACATTCACCTTGAGCAAATATCTATCCTCGTCGCCCTCCTTACGCCCCGGCTGAACACGAATATTATAGCCGGCATTCTTCAATTCTCTAGCGGCTTCCTCGTCGATAACAACAGTAAAATTCCTATCTCCATCGGCGTTGTAATCGCCACCAATGCCACGGAAGTTCTTATAAGCAACGCTGCAATCCTTAATTGTAATAGCATTCATAAGTCAAATGTCCTCCTTAATGTTTATACATCATGTCTCTTAGTTCGTAGTATTTTTTTCTCAATTCCAGATCGCAATCTCGTTCTTTTCGATAATTAATATATCTTTCGCAACGAGAATGGCAATTGATGCTGCGGTTTTCACACAATCTGCACGGTGCTTCACCTCTCGATACTTGCAGCGTCACTCTCTTCCTCGCCATTCGAGCACCCCTCCAAAATATCATTCAAAGGAAAATGCGGATCAACGTCCAAAAAACGCTTCTTGATGAACGGATATGATTCTATCGGCTCTTCCCGTTTTTGCACGTCCAAATCCAATTCCATGACGGTCATCAAAGCATAATTGGCAAGATCGATAAGCGTGTCTCGTATCGATTCGTCCTCAACAGCCCCTTCATAGTCGCATTTATGCGACAATTTCTTGAATCGAGCAAGCTTATCACTAAGACGAATACGAGACATAGCCAAACCTTCTTCAAGATATGTGTCGTGGAACGAATTGCCATAATCTCGATTCTTCTTGGCGTACAGATCGTTCAGCTCTCTGCACAAACGCTCGTGATACATTATATTATCCATCAGTTCCATTATTCAAACTCCTTTCCAAGTGCCTCGTAAATATCTTTGTCGCTCATCTTGAAACGTTTTGCAATCTGATCAATGCTCCATCCATCAGCAAATTTATCGCAAATGGCGTGTCGCATATATGCGACAGACTGCTTTTCAAATGAAGTCATCGGTGCATCTTCTTTTGCCCCCTTCACAATCGCTTCAGAGGCCTCTGGCAGCCCCGTAGAGCATATCCGACACAATTTCTTGATATGAGATATGCTCCCAAGACAACGCTCCGCAAAGGCGTAACAGAAGCCTGTATATGGGTCGAATTTTTCGCCCTCTGCACATTTCACAACCGTTTTTGTGCCATCTGTCCAGAATACAATCGTAGCCGGAGGATTGAAAATAATCCGATCGGGAATTATTGTACATACGGATCTCATATACATTCTGTAATTTTCCTCAGGTGACCGATCAATATAGCCTTTTCTCATAGCGTTCTCCCTCCCATACATACGATTAAGAAGTCTCTTCACACCCTCACTATCGAGATATAGTCCACGAGGTTCTTTATAGTGAGAGCGGTCCAATATAGAATTATAAGTTTCCAAGCGTTCCTCTTCATCCCCAGTTGTATAACCACTGCACAGGCAATTACAGTTAAACCGAAAATCATGAGCTGAGATAGTGCGGCCATCATTATACACATTAATCCTCCTCTTTTTCTTTCACAAGCCCCATCAGTTCAAACGGATCAGCGCCGGTCAGATTCTCAATTCTTGAAAGATCGGCTTTGAAACTCTCTGAAGACTTCGAAACATTCGTGGGGTTTTCTCCAACACGCCAATATACGCCGATATACTTCTGAGATATGCGGCAAGGCTGAACCAAAAAATGTTCGATTTCGCCTTCAACTGCGTAATTTGATCGCCCTCTAGAAATGATGAATATCCCTCCAGAAGTCTTCACAATGGCGAAGTTGGTATCGAATTCCTTCCAAGAATCGAGAATCTCAATAGACATATCATTACTCCTCCGTCAAATTAACACATCTTCCATTGCAGGCATGCGGACAATTTCCGCAATCAGATACGGCGTCCTCACATCGAGAAATATCAAAAGGAGACTCCCAGTCGTCTCCGGAAGTCTCCTCGTCCAAGAACATTGTTATATCGCCGTACTTGGAAATATCATTAATGGCTTCATCGACCATCTTGTCATAGTACGACCTATCAATATGATCGGCCATACCAACCTTCGAAACCATTTCCGATTCCATCCAGCGATATCCTTTTGTCCCACCTACAGCATAGTACTTACCCTCCTTTTCTCTGTACAGCTCTCCTCCGCCAAAACCAGACTGTATCGGGCAGAATAATCCGGTCTTGCCAACGAAATGATAGTTGTGCTCGTCCTCAGCAAGGCCTTCATTGAAATCGATATAAATGGCCGTACTTACGGACTTAGACTCGCACATATCTGAGAACTCTATCGGTTCATGCGAGAATAGAGTCTTGAACAAATATGGCTGAGCAAACTGAGCACCAGTTGCCGTCCATTGTCCTCCGGTTTCACTATCAAGGCATTCCTTAGGACAATATCCATACCGCTTGTTACAGAAGTCCTCGTTCGAAAATTTAGCAATATATACAGCATCGTTCACGAGACACATACGATCGTAAGTCGCTTCGTGCTCGAAATTATAGCCGTATGCCTTGCCATAATCCTGAATGAACTTGATGATCTCCGGTGTAGCGTTAGGAATCTTTATTGAGTCGGTCTTAATATGCGCTACAATAAATCCTCTCGCCTGAACTTCGTGCTTGAGATTGACCATAAACAGTGCTCCACGCTTGGCGACAATGTTGTCTTTGTTGCGAGAGTCCTTGAACGGATTGAGGAACTTGGCGCTCGTCAGTCCATACACGGAATTTATGGCAATCTTAAGAGCCTGAGCAAGTTGCTTTGCCGTACTTTTGTCTTCGAGATACTTGGCCAGTTTTCCATCCAGCATCGTCTTGGCTCGTTCATACTCCCCATGCTTTATCGCGATTCGTGAATCGAGGATTTCTTTGAATCGAGCGGTATACTTCGGCCCAAACAATTCCTCGGCAACGATGCTCGATGGATGCATGCTGGCAATATCAAGCAAAGCGATGTTATGATAGATTCCCGGTTCAGCATAGACATACCCGCCTTCTCCGACTTCTTCGCCTCGATAAATGGACTTGCCAAACTCGAATGAATATCCCGGAAATATCGGTTTGCCATTCTCGAATACCGTGAACTCTTTATTCACATCAAGGCCTTCGATGCCGAATTGCACTTCCTCGGCGCTTCGAATATCGCCCATAGCACGATAGTTGAAGTCTCTCTGAGGATTCTTATCGTCACCGAATATAATTCTCGTGGTGAGAGAGTTCGTCGTATCGTTCACGGTCATTCCAGCAACGTCGGCCAGAATCTGTCTTGCGGTCCAGTCGGCTTTCCGATCATTGAACACAGCTTCGGTTGCAATAACATCATTGTCACAATATTCGGCAACCTCTGGCCATTTCTCTTCCGGAACAGGCTGATCCCAAGGAAGTCCGAGTTCCTGATGGTGAATTCCGAGCTCTATCTCGAATTTCTTCAAGGATTGCTTCTTCGAACTGAAATCGTAAACGTCTGTGTACGAAATATCATAGGCTTCACGGAACAACGCATTCGAATTACCGCTTATGATCCTTTGGCTGAGATCATAAAGCTCGGCGTTAGAATATCCAAGATACCGTCCGTACAATATATGGTTATCGTAACGCCTACAGTTGAAGCCCACCAGTCGAAGTTTCATGAGTTCCGAAATATCCTCAGGAGTCGGATTGATCATTCGGACACAAGAGCTTGTTCCTTCGATCTTATAGTTTATGAGAAAAAGATTCGGAAATACCTCGACGTCGAAGAAAACAAGTCGTTCATCAGCGGATTCTATCGGTTCGCTTTCACTTTCAGACTTGAATTTCATGCTGTCCATAAGCTTGATGCAGTAGTCGGCATGATTCGTGCTGTTGCAAGCGAACTTAAATATCCGAGGTTCCATGTCAGATACGTCGTAAGGCATTCCGCTTGAATATGCGTCGTCGAGCATCTTCTTGATAAAGTCCATACTCGGTTTTGTTCCCGGATGATAGGCCTTATGAAGATTCTTCTCGATTCCGGCGCGAAGAGCCTTTTCGCTCTTCATTGTTTTTTGGTCTACCACATTCTTCGCCTCCTTGGTCGGTAAACCGCCGCTGATCGTTGTGATTGGAATATCATTGCATTCACTTAATCGCCGTCGAAGAGAACTGTTTCCGTTGAAGACTTTGATCTCTATCCCTTCACCAAATATAGATTTTAGGCGACTCACGTCTCCTGCGTAAATATAGTGCAGATGAAGACCCTGTCCTCCCTTACTTAGTTCGCAATATGTCTTCGGCCACGATGAAGCAGCAGCGATATTGAGCGACTTGGACTTCGCTCCGGTTTCGTCTTTAATATCGAAATCGATTACGATGTGAGCTGATGGAACGAGAACATAATGCAGTTTGCTGGTGTCCAGATCACTAAGCACGCTTGTAACATCATCCCATTTTTGCAAAGGTGTTTCGGCTGCTGATGCGTATTGAGCCTTGCAATGCTCGCACAATTCATCGAATATCGATTTCTGAGGTTTTAATTTCAGCCAATCCGGAATATCATTATCCGGTACGCGAGTCTCGCCTCCCTTTATAGATTCGAATTTCGACGCAAGAAATCCGCTATAGTATGATCGAATCTGTTTGTCGCCAACTCTCGTGACCATGTCGAAGTTCTGAAAATAGTTCTTGAGCTCCTCTCGAAATTTATGCCGGGCAAGCTTAAAGTCCACCAATGAATCTTCACAATATGCCTTATACATGTCGTAAGCTCTCGTTAGAGTCACTCCATTTGTCTTGGAAAAATCGTCATAGCACGATTCTACGAAGTTGAAGAATACGTCTGTCTGATATATCATGTCGAGGGGTCTGTAATCGGAATAGTAATTCTTACCCATCTCCTGATAAATATCAAGGCAGTGCTTTGCGATTCCTCCAAGTTCAAATGGAATCTTGTCCATAAGAGCTTGGTATTTCTTTGGAGCCAACTTCCTTCCAGACGGCTTGACATCTATGAGCCTTCGAATTATACCAGACTTTGCATCGGTAATTTTCACAGGTCTATTGGTGGCCATAAATAAGAAGCAATTCGTTCGAGCCGTATAACTCGATTTGAATTTTTCATTCATGGTCATCTCTTCGTGCGAAACTATCGAATTGAGTTTGGTATTGTCTTCGATCTTGGACAAATCACCGTCATGCTGAATGGCAACAAGAGGATTCGAGCGGAACACTTCGGTCGAAAATGAATTGTTGGATCCGACAAGAGCCTTGGCATCGAACATTGTGTAATATCCTTCGAACAGTTGCTGTATGATGTTCAGGATTGTCGATTTACCAGCGCCAGCTTCTCCGTATAATACGATGAACTTCTGAATATAACGGGAATCTCCAGACACAATGGAACCGATGGCCCACTCCAGTTTGGCTCGTTCTTCCTTATCATAGAGTGTTGAAATAATCTCATCGTAAGACGAATATGGAGAATCAATAAGCGGATAAGGAAGACGCTTACTTACGTAGTCTTCCTTATGAACTTCGGTGTTGGAGAATATCAATCTCTCGTCGAGCGTATGGTTGTTATCCGAAACATTCTTAAGATAATTCTTGAATGTATTCCAGCAGCCATTCGAATAATCCTGCAAGGTCTTTAGTATGATAGGCCCATCAGGATTTCTCGTTTTGAGAATATTGTCCTTATATCTCCAGAGCTCTTCATCGACGAGCCGTTGGACATCATACTCATCGGTGGACCAAAGACCTTTTGCTTCGTCCCATATGGCATAAAATGCCTTGCCTCGAACCATAAGATCCTTGGACCTACCGACAATGAAACTAGGATATATTTCTACTCCGCCACCTCTGATACTCCTTTCCATTATTTTCACGAAGTCCATCGGCCATGTCTCCTCCTCACGTTGCTGTGTCTGTGACCTTAGCGGTATCCAGAACATAATACTGCTCAATCCCCGCATCAGTTATCTTATTCTTTAGTTTTTCGACGGCTTGCTCTTCGCTATCTCCATCGCATTCGAAAAATGAATCATACACTTTGTCAAATCTCATTATTTTGATCGAGTATTTCGGCATTTTGGACCTCCTTGATCTTAGCGTCGATGCTGTTGTACAAGCTCCTCAGTTCATTGCGAACGTTCATAATATCACTCGACGAAATCGATACCGCCTTTGTAAAAACATCAATACTCTTGTCGAGATCGTTACGCAAGCTGTTCAGTTCATCACAGCTATTCCTAATCTCATTTGACGAAAGTGATACTGCCTTTGTGAAAATATCAATACTCTTGTCGAGATCATCGTGCTCTGTTTTATGGTCTCCCATTATTGAGGCGATGTCGGCCATGGTGTTATCACCACGCTCATACACAGCCTTGATAATATGACGAGAATGCTCTGCGAGATTGTCGGTATACATCTTGTGATAGTCATCGATGCAATCCTTAAGACCAACTATCTCGTCTTCTATCTCGATGGTGCGGTTCATAAACTCAAAATAATCCGAGTTCCACGAATGCGGAAGTTTCAAATTGAGCTCTTTGATCATTTTATAGATTACTGTATTGCATGCCATCGAAAAGATAGACAAACCAAAGCAACAACCAATCGCTAAATATACGACAAACTCGAAACTATTCATGATAAGTCCTCCTTAATAATCATAATTCTCTTCGAGATAAGCTTGCATCTGATACCAAATTTCAACGTCTCTCTGGTCGTAGTCTGGATTCTTAAGCGGAAATAGTCCTCCTTTTCCGTTATACGAATACGTTCTGTCGAGCCAGCTAGCCACAATCTCGAATACAGCAGCACCGCCGCCATTATCCTCGTAGTTCTCGTCGTCGAAAATATCCAGATCGAGATTGTGAATCATTGTCCAAAAGTACTTGTAAATATTATCGTCTTCTTTGGCATCGGTAGAAGTCAATTCGAAGCGAATCCGCTCTGCTATGGAAATGAGAACTTCCAGAACAGAGCAGTCCGCGGATTCGATGGCTCTCAGTGCGTTGATACTATGAGCTTCGTATATTGTGTATTCTTCTCGAAGATACTTGCCATCTTCCGCCCTATTGTTGTCGAGTTCGAGAACAGCTATAAACGGAATATCACGAAGATCTTTGAGAAGCAACAAATATGACTTATCACATGACCTATCACACACCTTGTCGCAAAGCCAATCGAAATAGTCATATCGAATGGCCTTATCGTCCATAATCAAAATATGCTTCTCCTTTCAGTTAATCATCGTCGAGACCATCATCAATTCCGAGTACATCTCTGTAATAAGAAACCTCGTTCTCGACGATAACCTCATAGACTGTATTATTGGACGCATTACGAATGTAAACCACTTGACGAAAGTCATCGATCGACATCTGATGGAACATATCAACATTCTCATCGCCAAGGAATTCTTCCGGCTCGGTGATTCGTTCATCCTTCTCGTCCGTAAATATCATGTCTTCGACATAGTAGTTGATGGACGTCGAATCGCAATCATCGGAATTGAAATCTTTTTCGAATTCCTCTTCAGATATCTCGTACGGTTTGACGTCGTCTTCATCCGTAGGATATGCCGATTCCGCAGCGATTTTTTCAAATTCGTCATCTTGATACTTGTACGAAAGCTCTTGATACTTCTGCTGGCTTTCGGCAAGTTCCTTTTCAAGATGCTCCTGTTTCTCGATATACGAGCGATTCGTCTGCTCGAGATCGGATACTACAGCATTATTCTTTTCGCTTCCGATCGCTACACCAATTATGAATCCTGTTGCTAGAGCCATCACAGATATGAAGGCCCATGCCGAATCTTTCATTGCGAACTCCTCCATTCTTTATCGATTGCGAAGATATTCCTTGCAGTTCTCGATTTCGTCGGCCATGTCTTTGGCTTCTTCGCTGGCATTCTTCTTGAGAATATACATAATGTCGCCGTCGACATTGAAATCCAGCATCACACTGGGCTCCCAGCCGTTAACGAAGGCCGTCTTCATCTTATCGGTAATATCATAAATGCCGAAGTCGATCTTACTGTCACCATTTCCACCGTAAACCCAGCCAACAAACTGACCAGCATACGTACGAGGAAATCCAAGACGATCGTAAACTTCATTCAGGAATACGTGTCCTTTCGCCTTGAGAATATAGTTCATTTCATCCTGAATCCCTCTGAGGAACATGAGGTTCATGGAAGCACTCGAGCTCCAATTGTCATTCAACTTATCAAATATCTTGCCATAAATGCTGACGCTCGGCTTCTCCTGAACATATGTCGTTGTGGTCGTCTGTTCGCCGGTTTCCGGATCAACGATCACGTTCGTGGTTTTCTTGATGCCATGATAATATTCAAGGTCCTTCTCTTCGCCAACGTCCTCAGCAACACGCTTGCGATACTCAGCAAAGCTCTGAGAGAGCGCACTTGTCATGGCCATGAGAGCAGCGTTTTCCTTCTTGAGAATATGATGGCTTCCGAGAATCATAGCGATAGAAATCGTTCCGACAGTAGCCGCAGGGGCATACAACTTCGCAAAATCAATCGCGGCCTTTCCATAAGCTACGGCAATCTCCTTGCTCTGAGCTTTGGAATCTTCATTCTCTTTGGCCTTATCGATCCGCTCTTTCGTCTTGTCGAGAATAGGCTCGGCTTTCGTCGTCGCGACGCACGCAATAACAACTGTGGCTACGACGCCACCAACGCCAACAACGGTCATGGTCGTAGGACCGCATTTCTTGAAGAGCAGAGAAGCTTTGCCGCCAACGAGGGAGAGAGTGTTCTTAATGGTTCCGAAAATATTCATGATTAAATCCTCCTAAAAATTATAGTGAAAAATATAAGGAGCTAAGTTTCCTTAACTCCTTATCTGTCGGTTGTTACTTCTTTTTTCCGAAAATAAACTTCATCGCACTAGCGAAACCGCCCTTGATTTTGTCTTCGTTTGCGACATAAACCGCCAGACAAGCCGATGCTATAGATGTAGCAATAAAGGCCACGATCGAACCATGATTGAAACTTTTGTCCATTTTTTCATGGTAAGCTTCATCGTCCATCATCCATATGCCTTTACCGCCACGGCATACATCGACACCTTCTTGAAATGCCTTGATACTTACGTCGGACAGTCCGTCCACATTGATGGTTTTCTTTTCGTCACTCATTTTGAGTAACCCCCTTTCATAATATACCATGTTTTGTTCGCGATTATCGAATGAGTTTCGGCCTCGGAAGTACCAAATGGAATCCGTCTCGACGCCTATCCACATAAGCATCGGAAAGATCTGTCCATCCGTAATCACCCATCGGATAATCGAATTCCAAATCTCTCAGGCAAGCCCGCGACGCACACGTCTTGACTGAAACTCTCTGATAATCCGCAATATCAGCCTTGAGATCTCTAAGAACACGCTCAGCATCCTCTCGATACTCGAAGAAAATATCCTCGATATCGCTCAAATCAGCCGATCGTCTTGACGAACTTGATCTGGTATCGCGATTTCTTCGGCTCGCTCCGGAATAATCCGTTATGAAAGTTCTCTCTCTATCTCTGTAAATATCATTCCTCTGCTTTTCGTTTCCAAACATCGTGAGGTCGATACTCCCATGCAGAACTTTTGCTATAACGTCTTTGATACCCGGAATTAGCGTATCGTACATGATATCAAATGCGACCTTCTTAAGGTCTTCTACGACAAACGCCTCAGCGAATTTCGTAGCAAGATTCTTCTTCTTAATCGAAGTCGAACCTTTCAACTGTGCGGGCTTTTTCTCAGTCGTAGGTTGCTCCTCTTTCGATGTGTTAGAATTGCTCGGCCATTTGATTTTATCGTCAGGCACAAATATCACCGCCCTTTTCGGCTTCCTGCCTTATGTTGTTAGCCAATTCCTTGGCTGTATTCACGGTTTCGATGGCCTCATCGATTTCATTGGATACATATTTGTTGGCTTCATTCGCGACCATTCCTCCAATAATAATGCCGCCGAGTTTGATGAGCATCTTCTGCAACCGGTTGTTGGTCGAAGAATCCGCTACGTTTCCGGCAAATGCCGAACAAAGAACGGTCACGCCTATCCCAACCACAGCACCAACAGCCTGCTTAATCATGTCAATCGTATTTTTCTCCATCAAATATCACTCCTTACTTAATCATCTTGGAAATGACGTCTTCCTTCATTGCCGCATCGAGAAAATAATTGTTCGTGATGACGGTTACCGTCCTAAGAGCAGACTTCGATGCCGTCTTCGTTCCGGCTTTTCCATTGCAAGCAAGAATTCCAACGACTATTGTGCCGAGACCTATTATGGTCGGAAGCGCTTCGGCAAAGCCCGCTTTAATATCTTGTTTGACTCCGGCACTCACAGCCTTTCCGGCCGTATTTGCGTACTTACGAACCAGATTATCGAGAAACTTCACAATGCCACTCCTTTGAAAAAATGAGGAGCTAAGTTTCCTTAACTCCTCATCGTCGGTCGTTCCTAATTATTCAGCATCATCATTCGACTCTTCCGAATCATCCTCGTAAGACCCTTCGTCTTCGTCCATAGCAACACCGCCTTTCGCCCAGTCAAGGGCGCACTTCAATCCAAATCCCGCGGCAATACCGATGAGTGTCCCTTTGTGTTTCCACATAAAGGTAGCTCCGGCCTTGATTCCGTTTCCAATCTTCTGAAATACGCCAGTCTTCTTGGGCTGTTCGGCGATTGCCTTACCATCGATGAGTATTTCCTGAGCCTTAACGTTCTGATTCTGATTCTCCATCTTCTTGTCTTCCATGATAATATCCTCCTTTTATTAGGTCTTCTGACCCTTCATTAAGAAGCGTGTTTTTTTCGCGAGCTTATCGCCAATCAAACTTGACGGGCATTATCGGATAGTTCAGCACGATGCATGGCTCGCCAGTCTCGCTCTCAACCTGTCCGGAAATATCAATCTCCATAAGCTTGTCGACATTCCATCCGATCGATTCTCCAAGAGGTATATTCTCAAGACCGAGTCTGTCATAGAATTCATTCAGAGATGCCCACATATCTCCGATGATCATCCTGTTCGTTTCGTTGACCGCATTTATAATCCAGTCCCGAGAACTTCGGAACATTCTTCCGCTTAGGGTATCGTAACACAAATATCCACCAGTTCCTATAACCGGAATGGACGGCATTCTAGCACTTTGTTTATCGACTTTATCCTTGGCTATGGCATTTCGAATCTCACGATCTCCTTCCTCGCCAACCTTTTCGATAACTTTCTGCTGATACTCTCTCAGCGCTGCTTCGCTGGCAGAATATAGACTGGCCATAACTGCCTGCCTCTTGGAGTTAATAGAGTTCGCTCCAATAATGCAACCTATCGTAACTACTCCGGTGAGAACTGTCGGAATATAAATCGGAGCAACTACTTTAACTATCTCTTTCTTGGAAACTTCCGGTGTATCTACTTCCTTGTTTTCGTAGGCAACCTGACGGTCGGCCTTCATAGCCTTGACTGTATCATTGGCCTTCACCGAAGCTTGAGAAGCAAATATCACAGTACCTATGACTCCAACTACTCCAAGTCCTGTGAGAATGGCCGGAGAATTCTTCGAGGCCGCCAGTCCAATCTTGCGCAGCCACATTGGCGATTTAGCTAGCGCGTGTTTTGCAATCAACGTCATCTTCATAAATATCTCTCCTTTCAAATTTCAAGCGTACCACTTCATGGATCCATTAAAAATATCAATGCCATCCTTGTATCCCAAACTAGACAGCATCTCGGCCATCAATTCATCCATCATTCTATGGGCGGTTTCAGGATCGCGCCCATACTTATTATCAATAATTGTCATCGCGTCCTTGAATTCCTCAGGCGTAAGCATAAAAATCCTCCTTTCAAAAATATAAAGGACTATGTTTCCATAATCCTTTAACGTTCTCAAGTATTGCGATACCATTCTGGATGGCATGTGACTCTCACCCAGCAATTCTGCTGCCCACAGGGCAGTTTGAAATCGGGACTGTCATTTTTGAACCCACGATTATATGGGCATTCATCACAATTCCTAGCATTCTGCTCGTTGTTCATGAACAGCAATATTTCTTCGCGAGTCATCGTTTTCTTCTCCATTAAAAATCACTCCTCTCATACTAGAGTGTGTTTTCGTCGCGACTGCTGGACAAAATATAAGTCTTGTATGCCTTGAAATGAAACGTTATTACACAGCAGGCTGTAATATAAACAATCGGAGCCGCCAACATCAGGAACAGAAGTGAACAGAATACATCCTGAATAGTCATTGAAAATCATCCCTTTCTTTGAGTCGATCTTTCCATCTCTTGAGCTTCGATACGATCATAAAGTAATCAGGTCTAAATCCAAGAACTTCTCCACATGCTATAATATCATTATACTCTTCGACAAGTGAGTCAAGAGCTTCTTTTATAGGCACTGGAGTCGGATTTTTCTTTCTTAGTATTCTTGATACTTTAAGCGCCGCCTTAGAAAGCTCCGAGGCCTCCTCAGCAAGTTGCTCGAGACGACACTCCATCGGAATGTCACTGATAATGTCCTGACGAACGTCATCCACTTCAACATCTATCACTTTGTTCGGTTCTTCATATGTGATCATTTTCAGTCACCTCTTTTTCGTCGATATGGGCACAATTTCTAAGTCACAAGCCAAAGGAGCTTCATTAGTAATTACCGGTTTTCCACAGCATGGGCAGTCACACCACCATGTACTACCTTCTCGTTGATCGTTGCTATGCCGATATTCATTATTATCGGCTATGAAGATGCACTTGCACGTATCGCATTCGAACCTTCTACTTTGCATGACCAGTTCTCTCTGTCCTTCTCTCAATATACGCATCAATTATTCACCACCTTAAAGCATTCGCATACGACATTTTTGTTGCACCCAACAATAAAAGATCCGTTCCAAGGAGTCCATTCTTTCACGCAATATTTGCACGTTTTGCAAGCATTACTAGTGCACTTTTCAAGTTTGGGGTTATTATCTTGAACTCCTTTTATTGATTCTAGGGCGTTTCTACTATTTTCGTAATCTGTCTGAAGACGATTGTGCGCTTCGATGAGTTCATTATAATCGTCTAGAAGTTTGTAGTAACGGCTGTGCTTTTTGAAAAAATCAACGATCTTCATGATTAATCCTCCACTTCTATATGATAATCCATTCGACTATAACCGCCATTGTTCACACACCTCTTACATCAAACACAGCATGAGGAATATCAATTCGTTGCCTGAGACTACAATTAGAGCATACAACAAATTTATCACTGAACCATTCAACAGAGCTAGGATCAACTGTAATAAACTGTTCGTTGCAGATTCTACAATAAATTCTAACGGGCTGGATAGGCATAGTGGTTTCATAATCACAAAACATCAATTAGGCCTCCTTTTCAAAATCGTCATTCATCTTTCCAAATATCTCCACAATCTGTCAACTGGATCGACATAATGCTTGTCGTTGCAGCACGGGCATTGCTCAAAAGAAACGGTTCTATTATCTAGATTTTCTGTTAAGACAACAGGTCTATGACATTTAGTACACACTGCAATCGCAAGCGATTTGCTTCTTCCTCTAGGCACTATTGGGCACAACAATCTTTTCCGCCTCCAATTATCAATTCGCTATACGGAAACGCTTTGATATCTGTGCAAAACGTTCGCCATTCGTCAAGTTTGTGATCCTTACGAGATTTGTAAATATTAGCCAGAACCTCGTAGTTGAGCATGACCGTTCGAAGCTGATTGTAAGAACTGGGAAGCAACTGGATCATTTGCCACCAATATACCTTATTTTTGGTTTGCAAATAAAGCTCACGGCATCGATTTAGCATTTTAATTGTCAGATTAAGAATGTCACTCGGTCCGAGAAGATGATTGCTAATTGTATCGGCGCGAATCTCGATAGCTGGAGCCATGTCTCGAACTTCTGGTTCATATCCCGAAATATCATCCAAATGCTCATCCGAGAAGTCAGCGGCTGTAAATTCCTTAGATGCGATCTTATGCATAGTGGAGCATGAATTGGCGACAGTACCTACCTTGTACGTATCGAATTCCTTCCACCAATATAGCGGAGCCGTAATGTCCATATAAACTGTAATCATTCGCATAAATTTGCGATGATCAGTTCCAGCGTTACGAAGAGATGTCATTAGCTTATAGTCATTCGGACCTATTTCGCTTAAGAGTTCGAGGTCCTGTCCTTCCACGATTTTTCTTATGTCCCCTTGCGATGGACAAAAGAAAAGTGTATCGCTTTTTTTCCAACTATTCATCGGATTTCTCATTCCACGGATTGCGGCATCCCAACCTACAATTTTGGTATTTTCAATTTTAAGCATTATTCTTCTTCCTTTCTCGTCCAAAATGGTTCCGCTACTACTTCTTCGAATTGCAAATACCAAGTATACCATTCTGCATCTTGAGTTTTATTCATCAGAATACAGTAATCCCTAGCCAATTCTTCCGTAGCAAATATGTGCTCAAGAAACACATCATCGCAATCTATTCTAAACACCGGATATACTGTCATCAATCATTCCTCCACAAAATGTCCATGAAACTGAATAACAGCTACTGGACGGTCTTCGTCTCCATCGAGCATCTCATTTTTCGCATCTGGATAACGGCTTGTCGAATGCAAAAATGCCTTATTGGCAATATATTCTGATCTATAAAAATTGACAGAAATATACTTATCCAAAACTTTTGTTACACAATACACAGTATTGATTCGGCTTGCCATTGCAGATATGGTTTTTCGTCTAAGAGCACATATAGCACTATCGCTTTTGGCATATGCATCGCCGGCCAAATACATAGGCGGCGTTGCAGATTCTAGACAAGAAGAGTCTTCATCAGTAAAATCATAAAGATCATCTAGTCTTTCGTCTACTTCGAATTCTTCATAAATGAAATAATCTTCATGGTCTTTCGCATTCTTATATGTGGCGTAATAATCTGCGGATTCTTCGGAGCCGAACACCTTTACGACCTCAAAATGAGTAATATCTATAACAGCCCAGATTTTCATTTTTCTTCCTCCTTGTTCAATTCGAAAATGGCCTTGCGAACTGAGTCATCAAGCATAGCGGTCTTGTATCTGATATTGGCTATGGATATAGAATCGCGCGTACTATTCCCCGGCAAAGCTTGCAGCAGACAGCCATACTGAGCTTCTAGCTTTGCTCCAAAAACACGGTACTTCTCTGAAATATTAAGAAACTCTCTGAGCATCATCACTTCTTCGCTGTTCGTCACTGTTACGTTCTCCTTTCTCGTTGTTTCCGGATATCACTATCCCGTAATTACCATTGTCTTCTTTAACCCAGCTCACCATCGCTATCGAAAAACAAGGATTATCGCTCGTTGAATCCCAAGGTATTCCAAAAAACTCATATGCCTGATTCAAGTAAAAATATCCGCGCTTATTGGCCTCCTCCACAAAACCTTTACACAGTTTCTTCACGACGTATTGGTTCCTGAAAATAGCGTACTTATCATAATGAGTACTCCTCTCATCAAAAATGATCTTAACTACCATTATTATCGCCTCCTCAAATAAACAACGCAGCAACGATCGGTAGAGCCAAAATTATCAATGCCAGAAGTATCCCTTCGAAGAAATATCTTATGAACAGCTTAGCATCAACAATGAATCTACGATGAAACGGACATACATAATTACGATCCCAAACTCTGTATTCCTTAATCATGTGCATTCTCCTTTCAAAAATATAAAGGACTATGTTTCCATAATCCTTTAAGTCGTCGTTAGAATATTCTTGCAATGGTAACCTCTCTTGAAAATCCGCTCATGATAAACCGAATGAACTCCATCATTTCGAATCCAGCCGTAATTATTCCGAACCAATTATTCATATAGTTACACCTCCAATTATTCTTCATTAAGAAGCGTGTTTTTATCGCGAGTCATTTGAATGCCGATCTCTTGAAAATATACACGTGCATCCAATCGCCATGTTCATAGAACGCTACGAGATGAGTAGATTCCTTGGAGAGTTCTGACATGAGCTTCTTCCTCTGAGATATGACAAAATCGTCTTCGATGCTTATAGAATATGTTAGTGTTCTTAAGTTACCTAGCATACCGGAACTAATCCCATTAACCGAATTAATCGTAAGAGTATTGAAAATCGGTTCGACGATCTCCTTTACTCCAGATCCAACAACTGTAACAAGCATCCATATCCCTCCAAACAAAAATATTATGGAGCTAAGTTTCCCTAACTCCATAATATTTCTCAGATCATCTTGTCCAATCTGTCGAAGGCCTTATTAATGGCCTTGAAACCCAACTTAACCACTCGCGCTCCGGCGACTATGGCTACCACACAAACAACAGACCCAATTATAACTCCCATAGCAGATTACCTCCTTTATTGATCTTCATTATAGAACGTGTTCTCATCGCGAATGTAGAAAAAAAAAAGAAAGGCCGTGTTTCCACGGCCTTTTATCAGACTAAAGTCGTTTTTTCAATCTCATCAATCTTGGCCAGCAAATTCATCATTTCAACGCCAATCTTTGTAACCTCCTTCTTAAGCGCGCTCAACTGCGATTTCAGCATTGTAACATTTTCTCGTTTTTTCTTCTCTTCTTCTACATTCTTGACGACTCCAAGAGCTTTATACGAACCCCTCCTTCCTCCGAATTTCTTGTACCAATTTGCGAAAACAATCGCGTCTTCGGCGCGAATAGCCCGCGTCGGACGGCCATTGTTTCCATCGTAAAGCACAATGGTGTCGGGGAAAGGGAGATGCGTTTCGCTTTTTTCAGCCATCTCGATGTAATTCCTTATCGTCGTAACAGTGCATCCTGCCGCCTTAGCAACTTCGAGTACCGGAATGTAATCAACGTTCATTGTAAATCCCCTTTCAAAAAAAAAGAAAGGCGTGGTATTAGCACGCCTGCGAATCAAGATTTGAAAATTTTGTGGAACAACTCTTTGGTGAACTTATTCTTTGGGATTTCGTTTCCCTTATCCACACTATATGCCAAAATACCAACTCCAGCGCACACGAGAACCATTGCAACGTTCTTAAATACCGTTGATATCGTAGTCCATTTGGACTCATTGATTTTCGAGCATTTTTCGATCGCTTCGAGAGTTTCCTCATATCCTTCGTCGCCCGGCTTAAGCGTCCTCAAACTTTCGCTCAAAGAATTCGCCTCCTTCGATACATTCCACTTCTTTTCCTTCTTGTTCGACATGTCGAACACCTTCCTTTCTTTTAGTGAGACACAAATGCGTCTCCTATTTAAGGGCATGTTTTCTTCGCGAAAAAAATAAAAGGCCGTGTTTCCACAGCCGATTATTTGAATTCTGAATTAGCTATGCAATCCTTAATATCAACGAATCCTTCGCGTTTTGGCATACCCAATCAAGATTCTCACTATCGCTACAATCGATACCAAAAATCCCTCAACAATGGCTCCCGCTACAAATCCTTGGAAACGAAGCATATCAAAAGTATTCATAGTTACACCTCCAATTATTCTTCATTATAGTGCGTGTTTTTTTCGCGAGGGCAAAAAAAAATAAAAGGAATTTGTGCGCTTCGAACACACGTCTCCGATCTCTCGGCGTTCTACCATTAAACTATTGAATCGGCTAACTCTCTCGAGCCTCCGACGGTTTATACTCCATTCCTTCATTATAGCATGTGTTTTTTTCGCGAGGACAAAAAAATAAATGCGTGTTTATCTGGCGCCAATGCATAGGTCTCCAAAACCTTTGTTGAGGGTTCGAATCCTTCTGCCCCTGCCAATTTATTCTGTGCAGTCTGGTGCCGTAGGCTGCACTTTTTCTATGCAAGTTTGTCGATGACCGAACGCATCTCTTCGAGCGAATCTTCGAACAAATGGATGTATACGTTGTATGTAATCCCTACATCAGCGTGTCCGAGCATCTTTGACAAAATCTTAACATCGCAGCCTTTGTGATAGCAGTTGGATGCAAATGTATGCCTGAAAATATGATCTCCCCGATACTCCACTCCGGCCTTCCGGCAAGCCTTTTTCAATCGCCATCGTAGCTGATCGTACGTCATCGGGTAATCAAGTACCCGTTGATCATAAAAAATAAATGATCGCTCGGGACGCTTCCATTCGAGAGCTTCAAGAGTTTTGTATGCCTCATCGCTCAATGGAACAATCCGGTTGCTGCTTTCGCTCTTTGGCTCCGGCTGGACCAACCATTCTCTGTCCAATGTAAGGACCATGGTTTTGCGAATCCTAATGGCTTTTCGCTTCCAGATAATATCGTTCCATTGCAGTGCAAGAACCTCGCCAACTCTCAAGCCGGTCTCCATCATGAGTATAGCAGCTCCGTATGCGATGTCGTCAAGCTTTGAAAAAACCGCCATGAGAGATTTTTGTTCTTCCTCCGAATATGTCTCCACGTCCCGAGGTTGCTTTTTGACGATCGATTTGGCAGGGAGTTTAACGTCCAAATACACCGGTCGCTGAATGATCCCTTGAGACAGAGCAAACTTCAAATATCCAACGAGCAACGCATATTGCTTTTTGATCGTCGACATAGAATATCCACGGTCGACCAGCATTCTTATGTACTGCTGAATATCTAGCGACGTCAGTTTCTCAGGACGTATAGACGCTATTTTATACCGCAGCATCATATCGTGGGAAGTGCAGAGTCTGTCGTAAGTCAGAATCTTCACCGAATCTTTCTTGTAGTTGATCAGCCATTCGCCGATCGCTTCACCGAGCCCTTTGCCCATAGTCAAAGCCTCCTTCTTAAAAGCAAAGAGCACCAGATCGTAAACACGCAATATTATTATACCACATGTGAACGATCTGGCGCAATAGAGACCGATCAGGTTTGCGAATTTTCATCTAGCATATCAATGCCTATTTGTTGAGCTTCAAGCCCGTAATCATATAGAAAATTGCAAATCCATTCTTCGGCCAATATCCAATAGTCTTTCTTGACTGCCTTGTGAATATCATAGAGTAGACCATAGCTGTAGAGAACGCAGTGACAAATTTCGTGAATTAGGACTCGAATATCAATGTGTCTAAGCGTTTTGTGAGAATTACTATCCGTAAACCGCTTCGAATAGTAAATTTTCTTTCCAAGGTAGTCGGTTACAGCCAACCTACCATTCCCGAGTCCATCTAATAATTGTGTGTTGTCAGGCTCTACTGGAACCAGTGTCCACTCGATTCCATTGACAGTGAAAGACTTTAGATATTCATTTCGTTGACCAACTTTACGAATTCCGCCTTGAGCTTCCTTCGCATTTCCGGGTCGGCGTCCCTCCAAATATCACGTATTGTGGAGACCGTTTCACCGACATACTCGTTGGCCTTTGCATCCATCTCTTCCTTCTGAGACGGAGATTTAGTCTCGGTATAATACCGTTTGTACTTCATGTAGTCGTCAAAGATTCGTCCGTGCTTACTATCAGCGTTTCGAGAATCCTCCCCATTGCGTTCGTGCGGAAAATACTCTTCGCCGCCGCGTGTCCAAGAACCCTTGGCTTTCTCAGGACGATCCATTGCCTCTACGACCGAAATATAATACTCGGCCTCGGCAAGATCTTTGACCATATCGACAACTTTTCCTGCCTCATCCGTGTCGACCTGATTAAGTCCCATGCTGAAATGCGATGTAAGACTCCGGATGAGATCAGCCTTGAGTTCGCAAATATCATTGAGATAATCGTCTCTCATAACCATCCCTCCTTACGACACTCTTCGGATAAACAGACAGCTGTTTGCTCCGACAGTCAATTCAGTCGCACCAGTATTTACGACCGTGATGCGATCGTAGTCACAGCAACAGTTTCTAACCGGGATGGTTCTCGACACGCTGTTCAGATCGCCAACGGCGGCAGTCGTAGATATCATTGTGCTTTGAGGAATCGTCTCTCCGCCAATCTGAATAGAGAGTTGAACCTCTGTCGTAGCTGCTGTAGCACCGATATTCGCGCCAAAGCTAACAACATAAGTTCCACTCGAACGAAGTTTCACAGAACCGGTGTTGGCTCTATGGCATTCTCCGCATCCGGTTTTCAGAAGCACTTTGTCGAAGGTAATGGCCTGCCCTGCTTCGAGAGTCTGGGCAGTCGTATTCGATAGCTCGATCATTTTAATACCCCCTCGAAAATATCACCGAAACATCTACAAACATCATCGTTTATCTACGCGGAGAACAGTAATATAACCATTCTCCGCGTAAATATCAACTTTTAGCAGCTTGCAGAGCCGCAACAGGTATTCGCATTGCAGCGTTTCATCTGCTCGACAAGATATGCGTTCTGAGCCTGCTGGGAAGCGGCAAGGTTGAGCGCGTTGATCATCGCCTGCTGCTCGGCGATCTTAGCATCCTTGGCCGCAATCTGATTCGCAACGATCTCATCGTGCAGCTGGCGGTAGTTGTTATTGCAGTTCGTCATAATGTTCTGTGCGGCCTGATTAATCGCTGTAGTAACCGCACAGGTGTCAGTAGCCATATCATAGCGAACCTGAGCAATAGCCTCGCGATTCTCACAGCAACAATTCGCAAGCTGAGAAGCAAGGGTATTGGTGTTCTGCATATTAGCGACCGTGTCCGCCTGAATAGACTGCTGAAGCATATAGGTATTCTGGAGATTGGCCGTGGAAGCCTGCTGAATGGCGTTCTGAACTTGGTTAGTTCCGGTCATGACAGCGGTATTCATGGCATAGAAACCATCGCACAGACCGTTTTCAAGGCCGTTGAGCTTGTTCATGACAGACTGATTGTCAAATCCTCGCTGAATATCAGCCTGAGTCGCAGCAGTAGCCACATAACCGCCTCCATTGCCATAGCCATTGTTCCAGCCACCGCCAAAGCCGCCGAAAACACAGAAGAACAAAACGATAAGAATCCACCAGCAGCTATTTCCGTCCATAAATCCATTACCATCGCGATTATTACCAGTAACAGCAGCGATATCAGACAGAGAGGGCATAGAACCGGAATTAAACATACGACATCCTCCTTAAAAATTGTGGAGTTATTACAAAAATAAGCCTCCTAGCAGGATGCGCGCCGTCCTACAACCGGGCTTATTCCGTAAACTGAAATATAGCCATCTGTTGTATTACTTAATCCCGAAGAATTTCTTAGCCTCAGTAAGAGCCTGATCTTTAGTCATTCCATAAGTTTCGCAAAGGTTTTCAGCCATCTTTTCGCCCTGCGCAGAGTCTCCATTTTGAATCATTTGAAGCAACTGCTGCGCCTGAGGATTGTTGGCCATATTAGGATTTTTCTGCAAAAGATTCATTGCGAAATTAGCTATCTGATTCATTCAGTCGCCTCCTCTTTTTTCGAGGTTCTTTTCGCAGTTAAAAGTTTTTCGATTTTGTCCAGACGATCCAGAATCATGCTGTTAGCGTCAGGCGTAGTCTCTTGTGTCACCACTGGTTCGTCCTTACACTTCTCGTATTTCACAGTCCTGATAGTACCATCGGAATTCCACTGTTTTGCAAAAATATACTGTTCATCATCTGTTGGAAAATAACTCTTACGACCATCCATCGGTACTTCGTTCGGACGTATCTCGGCAGGATTATGGACAATCCGTCCGGGTACTCCGACAGGCTGCTGTGGTACGTTTTGCGTCATCATCTGAGGCATCTGTTGCATTGGTTGTACGGTAGGTTGCGTAGACTGGTAGTACGGATACATTCCCTGATAAGGCATCCCATTTTGAACCATAAGCATTCCTCCTTTCCCCAATTCGAAAAACAAAAGAGAAAGAATAAGACTCTAAATCGAAGTCTTATTCTCTCCCTCTATTTAAATGCGTGTTATTTCCGCGACGAAATTATGCGTCTTTCTTTGCTGAGCCAAATATCCTCGTTATGGCCTCATAGCCACCATTTGCCGTCAGCGACACGAATACTGAATTGATGAGTGCCAGCACAGCAGAACTTGCTGAAATATCACCGGTAAACACCTGCGCCAGAATCAGAATCGCAAATGCCAGCACCCAACTCGTAATCTGCGTCGGAATTTTCTTGATGAACCCGATGTTCTTTATAACCTCAGTGATCGCCATCACTATGGCAAGGCACCCCGCAAACGTTGAAATATAGCTCCAATCGATAAATTCAAATTCCATTTTGATTCCTCCTCACAAAGTTGCACTCGTTCTTTTCTTTTTTCCATCCAAGTGTATGACAGGACTGTCCTTGGAATATGGCTTGTACTCTCCGGCCTGACCATATCCACCATAGTTGAGACTGGATGAATCGTTTACAAAGAGCTTCGTCACAGGCATTGTACACTGATGCTGAATATCCACTCTGAAGAAGCTCTGCTTCATGACCATTGGAAGGTGAGAGTGCGAGTGAATATAAATGTCCGCATCGACGATCGAAGCCATGTCAGCAAGGCGTATTGCTTTTGCGCCTTCCTTGCGTCCGCCGCCTGTCCCATGCGTAGAATATATTGAATACACAAACGGCTTGTTTCTGTTTCTCTTTGATTGAGCGCCGAACCTGAGGAAGCACAGGACTCCCTCAGGTGCATAGCGCTTCTCGACGCCCAATTCCCTGCAAACCAGCCGCATGATATCCACGCCGTCATTCTTGTACGTACGATTCTCGTGGTTTCCGGTATCGGCGGATATAATTCGCCCACTAATCGGTCTCAGCAAGTCGGAAGCGAGCTGAATCTGATCCATTGGTGACATGAGTTCTCCATATACATCAGAAACTCCATTGCGAACGGCGGTATTCAAAATATCACCGTTGAGCACACACAGGCCATGCTCATCGTCAGCAATCCTTGAAATCCGCTCGGCAATGGATTCTGGATCAGCTTGAGGATCGCCTATGTGCAGATCAGATAGAATATAAATTCTAGCATCAGTCCAGTCAGACGGGTAGTCGACGGTTACGCAGTGCATGAAAATATCACCGAACCTTGAACGGAAGCTGGTTAACGCGCTCCATAATCTGTTTTGCCGAGCCGTTTCCGCCCATCTTGGAATATGGTTTGTACAAATATTTGTCAAGATTTTCGAACTCGGCCTGAGTGATATAGCCTCGCTCAATGTATTTCATTCCGAGAGATGTGATTCGGTCGTGAGCTAGTCCGACGAGCATCTGTGTCTTGACATCCTTACGATCTATAATCTTCTGTATGATTGCCCAGAAACCAGATGAGGCTATGACTGCTATGATAATCTCAACCCATGTCTCCACGCATCAACACACCTTTCCGTATTTTCCGGACACCCAGCCATCTTTCCCGTTGTATTCCACGGCAACCCATCCATTGCTAGCGATCTCTCCTCGATAGGTAAGCGCTGATCCAAGTCTTGCTACACCGATGATCTTACCAGTTGTGGCCGGATAATCTCGCACGTAGCACTGGCCATTCTGTATCTTGACGATCTTGGCATCCTCAACCGGAGCAAAGTGATTCGCCAGCACTTCCACCATCTTAGCATGACTCAGCGGGCCATACTTACCATCCGCAGTAAGCCCATTGTCCTTCTGGAATCTCCTGAGCGCGAGCTCTGTTGAATCGCCAAAGTCGCCATCAGCGCCCCACAGACCGCAGGAATATCCGAGCTCGATCAGGTTTGTCTGAAGCGTACGTACGTCCTCTCCGTGATTGCCATTTCTCAGAATCCTCGAGGGAGCGGTCGGAATGGAAACATCACTGGAGTCATCTTTGGCTTCGTAGTCGAAATATTTTGTCATCCAGCCCCACCGATTCCACTTACCCTGCGACAACTTTGTTGTGACAACACCGTAATGTACACCTTTTGCCTCTACGACATACCAGTCTCCGGAAATATCATTCTCATCAACCGGTCTCACAAGGAAACCGACGTGCGTGATGTACCCGGCACTCGAAGAGTGTACGAACACGGCAGCGCCCGGAACCCTCCGAGCCTTGGGAATATCACCGGTGCCCTTGACACTGCACCAGCTCGCATAGTTGTTGCGCGCTCTCACATTGACCGTCCCAAGCCCCGCATTATCAGTCACATAGCCATCTGCAAGGCCCTGACAGTCCCACACTCTCTCGGCATGTTCCTTCCAATAGATGGCCTTGGCATAAGCTTTGGCGTCGTTCTTATACTGGTTGAAGTACCAGTCACGCAGCGTCTTGGGGTCTTGGCCAATCGTGCACATAATATAGCCGTCCTTCTTAGCGGCACGATCTTCAAGAAAATGGGCAAACTTTTTCGGATTAAGCATTTAACATCATCCTTCCATTTTGATTTTTCTTAGGTAACTTCTGTCGCAGAAATCGCTCCAGAGTCGTCAACCGTGATCTTGAATTTCTTTGTGCTTCCGGAAGTGGAAGAGCGTAGTATTACGCTTTCGTCGTTGTTAAGCACAAACTCAGAAAACTCCGTGCTCGTATCTCCTGCTGCGTTTTTCTTAATCGTCCTTTCAAGCGTAGGTGCAGTACTGCTATAACTCCCGTTGATTTTCATTTCTACGGTGTCTCCAACTCCCACGTAGTTTGGGTCGGCCATATGGATGATCGGCTGTATGATCCCCGACTCGCTATAATCAAATATTGCGTTCTTAAACGCATCGGTTTGCGAAATTTCTTCTACCAAATCATTGCCCGTTTTAACGTCGAGCATCTCTTTTGGAATTTTAATCGCTTCTGGCGCAAAAAGATCAGATGCTATCACCAGCGGCACGGATGGCATGCTCCTATCGGCATATATGCACTTTTTTATTGCATATTTGCCACTGTATATGCCATATCCTCGTAAGAATGTTATTCGCATAGCCCGCATTATACGACCTGATGAATCATACTCGCCATATGCTGCCGTCTTTTCATCATATGTATTATCGTAATTTCGGCAAGTCAGTTTATGATTCTCGCCGTTTACTGTGACTGCTATGGCAGCGCCTTCTTCCAAAAATGATTCATCGATACTCACGTACTTTATGGCCGTTGTATCCATAGCATACTTGCCATCTGCACCTTCGTTAAATATTAGTTTTACATCGTCCACATATCCACCCGGCCTGTTCTTGATATAATCCTTGGCTTTCGGGTCGTTCTGATTCCAGTCAGGCTGTACGCTCGCCGCGCCGATGCCCACCGTCCCGATGATGTTATTGGCCATCAATCGTCACCTCCGGCATAACCACAAAGTTCTTGTAATTCTTGGTCTTATAACGCGCGCTGCCTTCCAGACGCGGGAATACCGTAAAAATATCACCGGTCGCCGTCGTGATCTGAGCATCGGCGCTGTACTGGCCGATTTCAGCGTCACGCGTATCCTCCGGCAATATGTCGATCTCCTGCTTGCCGGTCACGCTGCGCCGAAATATCACCGGGGAATCAGCCTTGGGTTCTTTGCGCACAGTCAGCGTCAAAATATCGTCTGCACCGACCGTGTATTCTTCGCCGTTTTCGGTCGCGAGCGTTACGGCCAGCGTCGCTGTATCGCCGCGCGTCAGATAGATAGTTTGATCCTCAACGTAAAACATTGCCCATCGCTCCCTTCGCAAAAATATCACCGTAAACCCCGCAGCCCTGCCCCCTCTGCTGGTTGGGTTGATCAGACCCTCCATCATCCCATGCAGCGGCAAGCCGCCAAGGGACGCTCTAACCAGATCATTAAGCCCTACTGATACGTCACCGTCAGCACCGGCGCAGCTCCATCCGTGCCTTCAAAGTGCGCATAATTTTCGGAGTACGTCTTGCCAGTCTTGTTGGTCGTTTCTTCAGTGTACAGCACCAGTCCGCCTCCTGTCGCAATCACGCCAATTGCGCTAACAGGTACATCGAATGTTGCCGTTTCTCCGTTAGCAATCTTTCCAATCTCACCCAGACTCACAAGACTGTCGGTAGGCTTGCCACTCTTGCCTGTCAGCGTGGTCGTCCACAACTTCAGTGTAACACTGCTGCTCCTACCCTTACCGGATATGCGCTTAATTGTCAACGTCGCACTCTTTATCGTTTTGCCAGCCAACGCCCCGGCATCGAACCACATACAGCCGTAGTCCTTGCGGCCATTGCTGCCCGTACCTTCGTGACCCTGACGAATCGTGTTATCGTTTATCCAGTGACCACTCGGATAATATGTGCCGGTCACATTGGCGGTATAGCTCGTGGTTGTTACTGCCGCCGGAGGCGTTATGCCGCTGCCGGTATTGACTGCTATCGTCATCATATCACTCCAATTACTTATAACGTTCTGCCCTACGTAATTTCCGCTTGGTCTTGAACCGTTTCCAGTTACTACGCAGCCCTTAGCCCACAAATATGTAGTGGATGTGCCCTTCAGATCAAGGAAATCCAGCCTGCCGCCCCAATCTATGTTCAGTGCATTTGCAGCATTATATATACCCGTGTTATATACCATGGCTATCGAGCCTCCGTAAATCTGCACGCCGTCATAAGCAGATGCCGTATTCAGTGTACAGCTTCCAAACCGCACCCATGCACTGTTATAAATTGCAACTGCATTTTTCACCGTACTGTTGATCGTCACACCGTCAAAGTTTATCTTTTGCGCATGGCAGTCTACAATGGTCACACTACCATTGATGGAATAGCCACCAACTATTTCCAGTTCCGTATTATTGCCATAAATACCCCGCAATATAACGTCACCGTACTGGTCGCATGCCAACGTAATTGTCTCACTGCCATCGAGCATTCCGCCATTTATCCGGTCAAATTCAGCCTGTAATCCGCTTGGCGTGGTGATTGTTACATTGCGTCCGATTGATCGCTTTACTATTTTCGGACAATTGAGCGTCTCAAATGAGGCTGTCCCAGTTGAAATTCCGTTTTCATCGATGTGAGTATCGCCCTCAGTTCCAGACACATCGATGTCGAGATATGGCGTGCTGATCTCGGTATGATCTTCGTCCATCAGGATATTTGAGCCGATTTTAACTCGGTTTTGCTCGTCCGGATGCCGAGTCCATCCGGTTGCTTTATCGCCTTCCTCAATCTTAAAGTCGGCGATAAACAGCTTGTCGCCAGCAGTAAACACGCCGTTGATATGAAATGCCTTGTATGTGTTCGACGAATCGTACACAAACGTATGGCTGTATGTCTGCCATCCCCACGTCAGGTGCTTTGTAGTTAGTCCTCCAGCTTCCAGCCCAATATCCACATCTAACCCATCAGCCTTGTCAGAAATATACGCTTTTATCTGCCAAGTATAAGTCCTTCCGTTGATCAGTGCTGGAGAATAACTCGGGAACCAATAGACGTTTGAACCGGCTCCGCCAGCCGTGAAATCAGCACGTACAGCATGCTGCGCCGAGTATTCCGCGCCGTCATAGGTATTGTATATCGTAGTCGATCCAGTCGCCGGCGCGCCGAATGCCACTGTCTTATCCCCATTGATCGTGTCGGTATTCAAGACGAGGTTCGTCCCGCCGATCCTCAAATTGTTTACGCCAAGTGAAATCTTATCGTTCGCCCAAATGTCAAGCTTTCCCTGAAGTGCCTCGATTGTCTCGGTCTTGAGCAGATATGAATCTAGCTGATGAATCGTCGCTTCTGAAGCAAACAGATTCACAATGTTGATCTTATCAGCTGTTATAGTGTTGCTGAGTATCTCATTTGCAGTGATACTACTGGCTTTTATTTTGTCGGCAGTAATGCTTCGAGCAACTATAACTGTTCCGGACATTCCATTTTGATACTGTTCTTTAGAAAGCTCCTCGACAGTCAGTCCTTCATCAGTCGCATTAATTGCTCTAAACAATCCATTCGGGCCTTTAATCAAAAGCCGATCCACAGACAACGTTCCGGTGCTAATGACGTCCGCATTCAGTGAAACGATCTTCGCATCAGTAATGCTGGCGTCTGCGATCTGCAACTCTCCAACGGCACCCTCTTCAATCAGCGCCGATGTGATGGCACCAAGAGCAATCTGGGCCGTTCCTATACTGGCATTCTCGATCTGTGCACCATTGATCACGGCCGTTGAAATTTTGGCAAGTGTAATCTTGGCGATCTCGGCTTCGAGTCCTTCAATCTGAGCGATTTTAATGTCGGCCTTCTGGATTTCAGCTTTTGCGATATCAGCGATTTGAGTCGACAGATTTGTGATCGTCGCCCAGTCAATATTAGCTTCTTTAATATTCGCAGTGGTGATCTGAGCTTTTGCAATCTCCGCAAGATCGACGTATAGCTGATCGGTCGTAATCTGACCAGCGACCAGTTCTCTGATTCTGGCCTGAACTGCCTCGATCGTCATAGCATTAACTGTTACCGTGTCAAGTCTGTCCGCCGTAATGCTATGCGCCGCTATGACACTTGCATTCACGCTGTCAGCTTGTAGATGCCTTGTGGCGATTGCGTCTTCTCGAAGAGCTCCACCACCCAATGTTCCGTTAGCTATCTTGCTTCCGGAAAATCCAGTCGGTATCTGCCACGTCGTAATGCCCATGTTGGCTAAGGTTTCGCCGACAGTTCCAATTGTAACGCTCTTCATCATGTCAGTCAGAATATCCCATTCGATCTCCTGAATCTGAGCTGTAACATTGATGTCCTGCTTGCCATGCTGTATGATCAGATAGTCATACAGGAAGCAGTTTTCGAGATTTTTGAACTGATCATATTCTTCAGTATCGCCAAGATTCACGAATTCTACTTCCATTTTGATTGTTGGATTGTCTACACCGGTCTTGAGTAGATCTTCGGCCTGCTGTCGCATTCTGGCTCGAGCAACAGCCACAGTCACTTTACTGCCATTGGAATCTTTCTGTCCAACCTTGCAGTTGTCGCATTCAAGGCGATAGACATGTATGATCGGATAGTTGTTTATGTTCGTGCTGTCTACAAATCTCTCGCTCGGATTGTCACTCAGGTATAGCGGTGTTCCGTCCTTGTTTTCGCCAACCGGCATGATCCTCGTCGACACCTGATCATCGCTCTGCGTATAGGTAACGCCGGTCATATTCTTGCCGTAAACGATCTTTACGCCTCGATTCATGCCGGGATCGTTCAGGAAAAACAGTTCGTCATTGTCGCGTATTAGGTTCACCTTATACTTTGCGCACAATCCTTCATCCGGATCGAGCATCGCGTCGATCGGATTCTTCCCGTCATAAGCAAGGCCGGCCTGCTCATTCGCAACGTTCGTATAAGCTGTGAATCCGTGATTACCATCGACGCAGTTATTCAGCACACCGTCAAGAGCAGTCTGGAGTTTGACAGATTCATCGCTTTTGTAGGTTGTCAGATTGTACAGAAGATCGTAGGAAATATGCCTTGCCTGAACGGTTACCTCGTCGATCGTCTTTTCGACCTCGTAGATTCGGAATCTCTGCGGCTGTACAGTCCACGGGCTCTGAACTTCCTGTATGGCGTTTGCGTTGTTGTCGATCTTCTTCTCGGTGACCAGCTCGAATCCGTCCGGAATGATCCATCCTGTCCCGTACTTGCTCTTAACCTTCCATCGCGCCTCGGAGCCCGTCGAGCTCGTCGGCTTCAGCACCACCGTAACAATATCACCGGCGTTCATGATCTTGAGCCGGCTGCTGCCTTTCTGCTTTTTGTAGAGGGTTCGCTGCTTCTTGTTGGTCAGCTGATTGAGCGGTTTCACCTTGTACGTCCATACGGTCGTTACACAACTTCCATTTTGAATTTCCGGAGTAGTTCTCACCGGCACCGGACACAGGAGGATGTTCCCCTTGACAAGCGACGCATATCGCCCAAATTCGTCGAGCGGACAGGTGATACTTACGCTGCTGTCGCCGTTTCCAGCCTCGGTAAACGTCGCTTCGGTCGGAAGAATCGCACCGACAAGTCCGAACGATGAGTAGTCATTGGTATCGTCGTTCGGCCCGAATACATAAATATCGCTCATTATATGGTCCTCCATCTCGGTGTCACTTCAATGCTCGTAACGCCTCCGGAAATGCTCATAAAGCTCGATCCGGTCGGTATGCTCAGCCAGTCGCCGCTCACTCTGGTATTGAGCAGCGTCAGAGGATCGCTCGCGCTTCCCTTGCTCCCCTTGTATGCTACTTTCGCTTCGCAGTCGAGCATGATGTAACTGACGTTCGAAAAATCGTCTATGAGCATCGTCGATCCGCCGCACATAATCGATCCCTCGCCAGTGCCTGTCACCTTGATGAGTGGAAGCGATCTCGCATTACCGGGATTCGTAATCGATTTGTTCGTAGTAACGGTGAACTTGGTGTTCCCGGAATCGAGATAAAAGAAAGGCTCACATGAAAGCTGAATCGAAAATGTTCTCAGGTCATATCCGCGCAGAACCTTGTCAAAGCTTATCTGATTGGAAACGCGTCCCTTGTAATATCCGTTCGGCCTGTTAGAGAATTTCGCCGTTCCGTTGCCTTTCATCCATGCGCAGAATGATGCGATCTTGCTCGTATCTTCCATGATGCAGGAGCAGGAGAGCGAAATCTTGTCGTAAATATCATCGCCTTCGGTGATTGTCAGGCTTCCGCTTCTACCGGGTATCGTCACTTCGTTCGTTCTCTCAAGTGGCGTTGTTTCGATCGGTGGCAGCGTGAGTATCTGTACGCCGTAGGTCTTCACGTCCGTGCCGTTCCACTTGAACCATGGCAGTTCATATACGCTTATGAGGATTCCTCCTTCCATTTTGAATTTTCGCATAAAGAAAACTCCCAGACCTCGTGGTGAAGTCTGGGAGCTGAGGCAGTTGGTTAGGGATTGGATTACGGAACGATGATCTTCTCGGCCTTGCGGATATCGATGCCGGTAGAATCTTCCACATACAAACATTGCCCATCCAAAAGTCGAATTCGAACTTCTTCTCCGTAAGCATCGAAATAATGATACTCGATATAATCATCATGTTCGGAATCTAAAGAATCGTATAGCCCAACTCCAACGCCATAGACCTCGTACTCCTCGGCCCAGAAAAATATATAATCTCCAGCATCGATGTCGGTGCCGACCATGTATTTTCCTTCCGGAACATGAGCATATCCATCCTTGACTCGTAAATTAATCTCATCAGTTATCAGATTTCGTAGTTCAATGAGTTCATCAGTCGTCATCGAAGCAAAGTCCCATCCTTCCGCGAGTACAGGAATTGCGACGATCAGGAGTATCAGAGTCAGTGCCAAGGCCTTCTTCATAGTAACATCCTCCTCATTTTTGTTTTATTCTATCACTCGAAACGATATGTGTCAATATGCCGCACCCAAACTTCTCTGCTGCTGCCTCGTCAGCGTCGCAAGCTCATTGGCCAGCATCTTAACGTCATTATCGCTTCGAATGTAGAAATTATTTCCTGATACATTGACCGGGTTCGTCTGGTCGGAACCATTTGCGCCATTCGGATTGGTTCCATTTTGATTTTGCATCTGGTTTCGGTTCATGATCCCTGCGACACTCTGTGCCTGCCGTACCGTCGCATCAATATTCATGGCTCTGCTTCCGCCAACAAGGCCGTTGATTCGGCTCGCGCTGCGGTTTACGTCGCTCATATCAATGACCGGTCGGATAACAGGGTCGGAGTCCATATCGCTCATAAGAATGTCCGCGAGATTCCCGAGACTTCCTCGTGCTGAATCGAGTGCTGAAGTTCCAAGCCCCTCCACCGAATCTGTGATGAGTCCGGATCCTTTTGTAATGCCTTTCGCCCATCCCCGATCGCAGTACATACCGATCTCTGCAAATTTCCTAGAAGGAGAATGAACCTTGAGGGTATTTCTGACGGCATTGAGCATTTCGTTGGCCACGGATCTTGCCGCTTCAACTGCCAAGTCTTTATTCTTTCGGAGTCCCTGTGCAAGACCGCTTGCCATATTGAGACCAACGCTGACAAACAGCCCGAGATAACTGGATGCTTTATAGGCCGCTTCAGGCATAGCCACGTCCATAACGCTGTTCATGGCGCTTGACATGGCATTGGCGACGGACGATACCGCCGTCGTGTCGATGTCTTTTGTAACGCTGGCAAAATCGGTTATGCCTTCTCCAAGCAACTTAATGTCCGTCTTTAGAGTGCTGGCTTTTCCTTCCTTCTCGAAGTCATATTCATCGCTTGAAATGAGATTGATGAATTTAGCCAAGCTCTCATACGCAGCAATCATGGCGTCAACGTCGCTGGAGAACGTCGTTGCGGATATTCCCGGAATGGAATCAGCAAGGGATTTTATAGAAACGCCCATATCTCCGATTCTAGAAATAACACTATCGGTTTGTGTCTTTCCAGTGAACCACTCGTTTAGCGCTCCTTTTTTTGATTCGATTTTATAATCTTTTAGTGAATCCAAAAATTCAGAAACTTTTCTGGCGGCATCAATAGCGTTATCGAGCGGCGTATCAATTTCTTCGGACAGCCCTTCCAACGCACCCCCAACAGAACTCATAGAAGTTCCGAAGTCTTTAATAAGATCGAGTATCGTTTTCTGTTTCGACTTTCCGCCGAGCCAATCTCCAATTTTTGTAGAATGGGTGTCAACCTCGATCGTAGAAAGACTCGTTATGAAGTCAACGATTTTTCCAGCAGCACTGATTGCATTCTTAGTCGCGCTTTCCATTCCGCTGGACGGCATTTCCTTCAGAGCCGAGCCGGTTTCCTTCATGGCTGTTCCGAACTTCTCGATCAGGCCAAGTATGGTTTCTTCGGCGCTGTCTCCTCCGAACCATTTGCCAAATATCGTCTTGGTTCCTTCTATATCAACTCGCCCGTCGAGTGTCTCGATGAACGCGATGATCTTGTCTGCTGCCGATGTGGCAGTATCAACAAGAGAAGATGCATTGTTTGGCATTTCCTTGAGAGCCGCCGCAGAAGTCCCCATTGCCTCGCCAAACTTCTCGATCAGGCCGAGAATCTGTTCTTCCTTGGTCTCTCCTTGGAACCACTGAGCAAACACGCCTTCGACGGTTTCAACATCGGTACGATCCTTGAGTGTGGCGATAAATGCCACGATCTTGTCTGCCGCTTCCGTTGCGGTATTGACCAGCTTTTCAGCATTGGCAGGCATTCCACTAAGAGCAGTGGCTGTCGAAGCCATGGCCTCTCCGAACTTCTCAATAAGGCCGAGAATGGTCTCCTCTTTCGATTTGCCTTGGAACCACTGAGCGATGCCGCCTTTTACGTAATCGATGTCAACACTCTGAAGCCCGACAATAAAATCCTTTATAGCCGTAGCAGCGCCGATGGCCTTCTCAATATCCTTAGAAATATTCGTCTTGCCCAGTCCGCCAAGCGATTCAGAAATTGTTTTAACCGTCTCGCCAAAGCTCTTAATCTGGTCGAGAAGACTATTGGTCTTATTATCGCCTATGAACAATCGGGGAATAGCTCCGATATTACGCTCGATGCCTTCCTTTTCGATTGATCCCACAAAGAGCGTAATCGTAGATATAGCAGCCATGGCTTTGTCGAGCGTTCCCGGCAAATCCTGTATAGAACTTATTTCTTTAAGTCCTGTTCCGAGCGCGTGTATAGAATCAGATACAGGATCGATGATTCCAGAAATAAGCCCGCCGAACAGCGATCCAATAGCCCGTCCGATAGATTCGATAATCTTCTGCCCTTTTTCGAATACTTCGAGCGTCTTTCCGCCAGTCAGTTCATCAAGAACTCCGAGCAGCGCGACAATTCCTCCGACGATGCCTATAATTATTGCGAACGCGACGCCAATTCCAAGCGCTCCGTTGGCAAGCGTTGCAACGCCGCCAAGCTTTCCAGCGACGAGACACGCCGCAACGAGAGCTCCAAGAGCCAACGACATAGATCCAGCAAAAGCAATCATCGTCTGCCATTTGACGTCTTTGATCTTTTCTATGGCATACGAAAACGCGATCGCCAGCAGCCCAAGTCCTATCGTCATCGTGATGATGGGGCCAAGTTTTGCGCCGCTGCTGAATTTTCCAGCAACAAATATCAATAAGCCGAGTATCGTTGCGATGATGGCCAAAGCTTTAAGGCCTTGCTTGAGCTCTCCCCAGTCCATTTTTCCGAGAAGGTAAGTAATTCCGGCCAATATGCCAATCGCAAATGACATCTTAACGAGGCCTTTTATTGCGATATCAACATTGCCCCTCGACGCTGATCCAATCTTCGCCAGTATTATAACGAACCCGAATATAAGTGCAGATACGGCCAATAGCCTAGCAAATCCTCGCCACCATTTACCCGGATCGGCATTGCCCAATATCCATGCCATAGCAGCGATAAGTCCTATTGCCAAACTTATTTGCAATATGCCGCTAATTTGAATATTTACAGAACCATCACTTGCTTTCGCTAGTATTTTCATGGCTCCGAAAAGCAATATAACGACGAGCGACAACATTCCAAGGCCTTTTATGAATTTTCCAAAATTGATATATCCGAGCAAAATAGCAAGTCCAGCCAATATTGCAATCGCTCCGGCCAGTTCGAGCATGCCCTTCATATTAAATCCATGGCCAAGCTTCACATTCATTTTTTGGAATATTCGGACCGTACCAATCAACAACGCCAATATTGCACCAACAGCCAAAAGGCCCTTAACAATCTGTCCAAAGCTCATATGTCCGAGTATGAACACGGATGCTGCAACAACACCTATGGCAAACCCCATCTGTGCCAACATGTGGCCTATCTTCTTGAAATCGATATTTTTGTCTTTCTTCTGAAGAATAGAAAATGCGATGACCAATCCGACGATCGCGCCAACGCATAGAACAAGCCCGAAGATTCCTTTAGCATAACTTGCGGGATCCATCCCTCCAAGCATTTTAATAACAAATGCTATAGATAGAATCGCACCAGCAATCGCCAGTATCAGCTTAGCGGCCTTATTCGGATCGGTGTTTTTGGCGATCTCTGCCTTCGCCTCAAGTTTCTTGAGCGCTACAAGTTCGTTGAAGACATTAAAGGCCACTTTAACAAGCTTAAGCAGTTGGAAGAATATCAATATGCCACCTGCGCCGATCAGAATGCCAGCATGCTCGGCTAGAAATTCTCCTATTTTTCCAATCCCTTCGGTTATTCCATCCCAAGATTTTGAGAACTGCGTATCGAACCAATTTCCGATCGATTCAATAAGGGTCATGAAAGACTGTAGCGGGTTGAACTCTTTAAGTCCTTCAAATTTTTCGCCAAAGAATCCGCTTACAGTATCCCATATGGATGCAAAGAAATCTTTGACTTTCTCGATGAACATTTTTGCCTTATCTAGCTTGCTCTCCGTTTCTCCATCATCGTAAAAAACAGCCGTAAATCCATCTACAGTTTCTTTTATAGGATTGTCGTCTGCATCTTTACCAATTCCGAATAGAGACTTTATTGCATCGCCAAGCCATTTAAAGGCGTTCACCACAGCATCTATAGCAATCGGAATTTTCTCGCTCAGCCAATCTACAACTATAGAAAATCCAGAAGAAACTTTTTCTCCAACCAAGTTTCCAACCGTTTCGAAAAATCCCTGAACGATTGGCCATGCATCTTTCACGGCGTTTTTGATTGCTGTGATCGCCCCGCTAAACTTTTCAGCAATTCCAAGGCTGCTTACCCAGTTCTTTATAGATTGGAATACTTCTAAGAATTTCTTAGTTCCTTCGGAGGCCTCATTCGAAGCTTTACCGAGGTTCAAGAATATCAATATCGCATCAGCAAAGTCTTGAATTTTCTTTCTTATCGGAGCTAGAAAAGTGCTGAGCCTTTCCAATGCGCCCATAAAACCATTTTCATCAAGCGCTTCGTCAGCTTTTGTGATCGATCCTGCGACTTTCTCAAATATAGCCAGTACTACATCGCCAAGAGGTCTAAAAACGCTTACGATTTGTCCGACAGCCTGTGCCAGAAACTTTATAGTTTTCCACCCAATTTTAAGAACGGAAAACGCACCCTTAGCGATTGTCCTAAGCTTGCCGAGCGTTGATGAAAAAGTAACGACATTTTCTGTCGTCTCGCCAATTATCACCGGAGTAAACTTTCCAAACGCTTCGTTAATCGATTCTCCAAGCTTATCAAATGTTTTTTCGTCAAATATCCCTGTCGGTTTGATCTTGGAATCTTTCTGGAATTTCTGAAGAGCCTCTTGAGTTTTCGGACCAAATATACCGTCTATTCCAGCGGTACCGAGATCATATCCCATATCAAAAAGTTTCTGCTGGAGCTTTTTGACATCTTCGCCCTTTGCGCCTTTTTCAAGCTGACCCCAGAATTCGCCAAGAGGATTTCTCGGTCCAGTTACAGCCTCAGCAAACTGATCAACAACGGTCTCAGTCTCCTCATAACTGAATGCTTCCTTGATTCGATCACCAAGCGTCTTTATGCCGTTTGAAATCTTCATCAGATCATCGGCGGTTGTTTCTGGAAATACCTCGCGCCAAGCGTCTTTAATGGCGTATAGAAGATTGTTGAAAGCCTCGAACATCGAGTAGATGCCTTCGAGCATCGTCGTCCGTCCGCCAATATCTTTCCAAGACTGGAGCAGTTCATTTCGCGCTTCCGATCCGGATGCGAATACATTCCACAGCCAGTTGGCAAGATCGGTCCACATCACGCGCGCCTCGTCATAGTTGCCGAATATGATCTCGAAGGTTCTCATCCAGCCGGAGCTGACCGCGTCGGTCGTGGCGACAATCGCTTCGTTGAAGCTCTTGGCCTCCTGAGCCGCCTTGGCCGCGGTGATACCCACGCCGGTATACTGCGTCGCCAGCCATGCATATGCGTCGCTCGCCGTGTCGAATTTGCCTTCCTGAATCAGGTCATATGCCTTTTCGGTCATCTCGGAGAATGTTCCAAACGCCTTCTCCATGACCTTCGTGTCGGCCCACTTTTCGTTTAGTGTCGTTCCAAAGTTGGCGATCGAAACCAGAGTGCCTTTCTTGGTCTTACCCTCTTTGGTCAGCGTGCCGAGTGCCTTACCAGCATCAATAAACGCCTGCTTCAGCTGCTCAGAGCCAACACCGGCCATTTCAACGCTTTTCCAGTCTATGTACTGCATGTAGCCCGAGCTGTAACTCTGGTTCAGGTTGTACATGGTCCTCTGGAATTCGGCGGCACTTTTGCCAGCAAAAGCAGTTGCATTCGCCATACCCTCGAGCATGGGAATCAGCTTATTAATATCACCGCCAGAGCTGGTCAGCGTTCCAAGCGCCTGAGTCATATCGACGAAGCCGTAGCTTGTCTCATCCGAGAACCACATCAGCTTATCGAGGTACTTATTCACCTCATCAATCGACTTTCCCGTGGCATTCATGATCGTCTGGACGTATCCAGTTTTGTCGGCATATTTCGACCATCCAGCCGAAATCTGATCGACCGACATGGATTTTATCAGCAATTTGGCCTTGAATGTGAGGTTATCCAAAATACCGGAAACAGTTCGTCCCATCCATGAGAATCGGTACGTCAGATTGTCGATTCCGTCGGCGATTTTCGCCAGAGAGAAACTGTCTCCGGCTTTCTGTAATTTGCTCAGGCTCTGAGCGGCCTCATCAAGCTTTAGGCCTTTTTTCAGCTTTTCGAGAGACTTAATGCTCTTCCCAACGCCCTTTTCGAATTGACTGTTGTCAAATTGCATCTCGACGATGCGATTGTCTATGCTCGTGCTCAAGCCTTCTTGACCTCCCTCCACGCTTCATTTGCGAGCTCTTCGAACATCGGCTTCATCGCGGGGTTTATATAGTCGATCCCACTGACGTAGCCGCCATTCCCTGTTCCATGGCCGTATTGCAATATCACCGCAATGTTCACGCCGTCGTTCACATTACTGTTGACCCAGCTTATTGTTGAACGGCCATTCTCGCTCTCTATAATGTAGCTCCATGAAGAGGCGGTCTTGCCCGTTCGGACAGGCGTTGCAGAGGAGAGGAGTTCAACCCCTTTCTGACCGTATTTGTCCAAAATATTCAGATATGAGCGCCTTGTTATCGTGTTGAAAAAACGCTCTGTTCGGTTGAAATTCCCTCTGTGCCTTATCCGAATCACATTGTCTGTCTCCTTTCTAAGATAAAAAAATAAAGCCATGTCTTTCGGCACGGCTTTATCTTGTCAGAACCTATTCGGCGTATTCTTTTCCTTCGAATCCCATTTCGTAGCACGACAGCGCGAACGGATAATCTTCGTTGACATACTGTGCGATGCATTTGCCAGCCGGAGTACGATAGAAGTACTCCATCGCCTTGAGCCGTATTGCAAGATATGCGTATTCCTGCGATACGGCGTTTATACGATTCCAATTCCTCTTTATCCAAATCCGAATGGCAATCTCCGCGCACAGTCGCCAAAAAGCAAGTTTACCGATCATCACCGCATCCTTGATTCGTTCCACGATTCTCATATAGAAACCCTCCTTATAATAGTCCTTCATTATAAGGCGTGTTCCTATCGCGTAAAAAATAAAGCCATGTCTCGCGACACAGCTTTATTCTTGTCAGGATTACTTATTGAGCCTTTCCTTCAAAGCTTTTGCAAGTTCATCGATCTCGTCGTTAAGGCATATGCCAAACCATTTACGCCGACAATACTCGTGCAACAATCCAATAGGTCCGGATAACCATACAGCTTCAAGCATGCAGCATACAAGATGTATTCCAGCATCTTCATTCTTGCTTTTTGAAGCCACCCAATATCCAAAACAAATCGGTATGAATGCCGTCAGTAGTTTTATTACGTAAAATGGCACCTCCAACGCCCAAACCACTTTCACCAATGTGACCTTGATCTTGTCCTTCATGGATAAACCCTCCTTATAATTCTTCATTATAAGGCATGTTTTATCCGCGAGTTCCAAGCTTCTGTCTTCTTGCAGCGTTGAGCGCTCTGTTCTGACTGTAAATATCTTTCCGGCTCATCTTCTTGCCGCCGCCATTCTGGTCAAGTGAGCACATATGTATCAGCACCATGAGCCTGTTGATGTGCCACTTTTCGCACTCGAACGGTATTCCGAGCGAAACCATCCAGCTGTATATGACCTCGGACGTAATGATCTCACGACTCCCTCGTCCTTTCGTCTTCTCGCTAAACCACGATGCAGTCATCTTGTCGTTTATGTAAGCGTCTATCGCATCCTTTGTCTCGCCGGAGATCGAGTAAAATATCACCGGATCGACGTTCTTTGTGAGCGTCATGCATCGGTAGTAGTCGGCAAGCTCCTCCATGTTCTTAGGCCCGTCCTTCATGAACGGTCTGTGCCATTTCGACTCCCATTTTGAAATTGAGACGAGAGAATGTTCCATCTGGATCTTTCGCCCGGCGGTCGTCATGAACTCCTCTTTCTCTTCGTCGTAAAACTCAGTTCCGGGTATTGTGATTTCAAGCATTCTCTCGCCTCGCTCTCTTTTACAGCTTGACGTGCAGGCCCTGTTCGGCCAGAGCGTTCTCAACCTGCTTTTTGTCGGTCTGCTCGATCTCCTTGGCCATCGACTGAGGAATGACGCCGTTTATGAAGCTCGTCTGGCTGTCGGTATCGCTGAGTATGCTCATGAACAGCTCGTCGTAGGCGGGAGTCTGCATGAACTCCTCGGCCATGTCTGGCGTCTTGACAAACCTCTTGCCGTCCAGAGTCTTTTCGCCGTAAGAGCGCAGAATCAGTGTCTCGATGAAGTCCACAAGCGCCTTGCGATCCTTCTTGTCGATGATCTTCCTCAGCACGCCCAGCACGCCGCCCGGAAGTTCAGCGTCCAGCTTAGTCAGCTCAGTCTTGCTCAGGTTAAACCAGAAGTCCTCGGTTCGCTCCATGCCGTCGTAATCAGTGTAGGTAATCGTCTTCTTAAGCATCTTTTTTTTTCTCCTTTCGAAAAAGAAAAAATAAGGCCACGCACTCGGCGCAGCCTTATTGTCTTGAATTACTACCTCTCCCAGAGTTCCGGGTAATATGTTCTAAGATATGTCTCACGATACCGGTCGTATTTATCGATGGTGTCGACATCATACTCGCGTCGATTATTAAGCTTTAGCATAGCCCTAGCATAATATATAGCCTCGCACTGCCCCTTCGGTAAACTGAAGGGGTAAACGGGGCGATAATGCAAATTTCCCACTTTAGCATAAGCAATCGCAAGAAAATGATCGACATACCATCGGCAGTCACTCCCTGTATTCAAGATCGCATCCAGAATCTTCATACCCATAAGAAAACCTCCTTATATAATTCTTCATATAAAGAGGTGTTTACGTCGCGAAATCCTTACGAAGCCGTCATTGTGGTAATAACCGCCGCGGGCAGAGGCATCTCGGGCGTGGTAGAACCGGTGGCGGAACCATACAGCGTCTTTTCGAGTGCCTCGAGCTTGGTCTTGTCAGCGGTTCGACTATCGATCTGAAGGTGAGCGATCGGCTTATAACCGGTCACTTCGACGGGAACGGTTTCGCACTCCCAGCTGAACTCGATCGCCTCGGGGGAGTCATTCTTGGTCTGATACTGACGCTCAGACGGGCTGGCCGTCGCGCCGTACACCAAGTGCAGAATATAGCCGGCATTCTCGGTCAGATCGTTGCCAACCTCGGTACGGTAGCACAGGCCGAAGGTCTTTCGAGTCTGCTGACCAAAGAATACGCCGTCCACAGGAGATACGGAACCGTCGCACTCGGCCCATTCATCGGGGTAGGTGTAAGCAGTGATCGTAAAGCCGAATTCCTCGGCGGAGCGCAGCGTCGCGTACAGAATGTTGTCGGCGTAGATCTTATTCGCTTCAGCACCGCTGGGGCTTTCGGTAATGCCGGTGATGCCGTTCCATGCCACGCCACCGTCATACTTGTTACCAGTAGAATTGTAGGGGTACAGCGCAACCTTGCTTACGCCAGTTTCGTAAAACTTCTTGCCAGATTCATCCCAAACAAGAGCAGCCATGTTTTGTCCTCCTTAATAAAAGATCGTATAAACAAAGTGATTCAGATTGTCGGCTGTGTAGAACCGATCGAAAGCGCAATAGGGAAGAGCGCGTATCTTATCGGGTATTTCGGAATCGGGGTTCTTGTCTATGACATTGACCGTGTATTTATCTCTATGAAAATAGAGCGCATCCTCAGCATGGCGGACACGTTCTCCGGATAGAGTGTAAATGATACACGGATACTTGAGCTTCACCGTTTCTGGCGGCTGAAAATAGACATTGGAACTCCCAAGCGTTTTTCTCAAAAGAGCACCAAGTTCACTGCGTCGGTCCATTATAAACACCTCCGAGCGTAAATATCAGTCTCGGGCGCTGGACTTCAACATTTGTGATTTTCCATTTGGCTCCCATCCATTCGACATATCGAATGTTCGCGAAGTTTTCATAGGCATAGGCGTCGGCGACAACACTTATAGAGTTGTTTATCCTGAGGTTGTCGTTAAGTCCTTCACCCTTCTCCCACTGTCTCGAGTTCTTGAGTATATCTCCATAATATGCGCGCTCAACAATCTGCTCTTCCCAAATATCAGGGGAAGTTTCGACCGTTTCGCCATAACCGACTTTTCCGTAAAACTTCCCCATTTTGATTTCTCCTTAGCCCGCGTATTCCTTGGAGTACTTGACCAGCTTGGCCGGAGAAGCCGCTGAGACGTCCAGCATGATCAGCGACGCATAGGTCGTGTCGATGTCCAGCTGAGTCGGCGCATAGAAGTCAGAGCCGATCTTGACCAGAACGTTCTTCTTGAACGCCTCGATCAGCTCGTCCTTCGTCAGCTCCTTGCCGGTCGTGCAAGCCGCATCTGCATAAACGTAGTTCTTCGTGGTATCGGCATAGACAATATAGTTGCGGATGTGCAGATCCTTGCTCTGCTCGTAGAGATGCTCAATCTTGTTCGCCATGTCTGTTTACCTCCTTATTAGCCCTGAGTCGTGGTCATTTCGATCGCGATGGCGCTCTTCGGCTTGGTCAGCGCGCCGGAGCAGCGGGTTTCGATCAGATACTTCTGAGCATTGTAGTCAATGTCGAAATCGTCGAACATATTGACAGCGCCGCCCTTGTCCGCGCCAACATTATAGTCGCTCAGGTCAACGATGATGCCAACCAGATCGCGGGTCGTCGCGCCAACGGTACGCTGGAGACCCTCAAGGACAGGAGAAGTCACAATTCGACGAACGCGCATGGCCGTCGCCAACTTATCCATGCTGTCGTAAATGATTCGGCCGGTGGTATCCTCCATCAGCAACATGTCGGTCACATAGTCCTCGGTGGTGAAGAACACGGTGTTGCCGGAGCCCTTGTAATCCTTGCGGCTCTTAACCGCGGCGCGAATGATCGCCTTGGCCTTGGCGTCATCGGTCGCGTTCTGCGCGACAGTGACCAGCTGCTTGATCGTGTAGACGTCATCGTCAGTCCAGATCGGACGGATGTTGGTCTCGCTGATCTTGTCATCAGAAGAGGCCGAACGGCCGTCGCCAACAAGGAAGGCGCGCGCCAGTTCCTCGTTGAGCATCATGCGCATCTCGCCCTTCAGCCAGCTGATCACATCGAAATCGGTAATATCAATGACGTCGTCGCGATCGAGCTTCTGCTTCTTATAGATGGTCGTCGGATTGGTCGTGCGCTTCAGCACAGCAATCACTTCGTCCACCTTGATGTTTCCCTTCACGTAACCCCTTGCACGGGCTTCATCGGCCGTGATGTCGGCATAGGTGCTCTTAATGCGGCTGAACGGGGTGTGGTGGACGCCACTCATGACCACATCGACCCAGCTCATATCCCGCTTGTAGAATTCAGGCTGGGTGGTCAGCGCCTTATTGTCGGGGAACAGCATCTCGATGTTGTCGATGCCATGCTGGAGGAAGCTCTCCTTCAGGCTGCCATAGCGCTTGCCATCCGCCAGAATCTCATTCATCTCAGCATGGCTCAGAGTATTCTCTTCATTGTCGTTCTCAAAAACATTGTGCTTCACGTCGTCATCCTCCTCATCGTTACCAGAGTTTTCTTCCAGAGCAAGCCCAACGACGGTGTACATCGCTTCCTTCTGCTCTTCATTCATAGTGTCAATAACATCCTTCAGCGTCTTTTCAGCCATTTTCTTTTCTCCTTCATCATTGTGTTTGAGTTCTTCTTCGGGCTTGGATTCTTCCTCATGGCGGAGAACGGGTGCGTCGCCGCACTCTATGTAAGCGTCGCCATCTTCATAGTCACCCATAATATCGCTGTGCTCAATAACGTCAGTAATATGAGCCCCGGGATTCGCAGGCGCAAGTACGAGTGATACCTCTCGAATAACGCCATGCATGACGTTTCCGCCAACCTGCTGGAGCTTGTTGGCGTATATGGACAGCGATGTAATATCACCGTGCCGCACGAGTTCCTTGGCGTGCCTTCCCATCTCGGTATCATTGAGATAGCCGTATGTAAATACGCCTTCGGGTCGATTCTCCAGCTCAGCGTGTCCTAGAACGTTGAACGCTTCGGTATGATCATGATTCCACACAAGTGGAACCGTCATGCCGTCGCAATCCTTAAATGCATCCTTTCGAATGGTTCGGCCATCGGAGCATTTAAGGTCGTTCTTGGTGGCCCAGCCGCTGAAGTCATACGTATTCTTCATCGTCCTGATTACCTCCATTTTGATTTTCCGGAGCATAGTCCGCGTACTCTTCCTCCGGAGCGTACAGATTCTTGTTTCTGAGCTCATCAGCATTCGGATCGGTAGAGGTCTTCATGCCGATTGCCTGACGAACTTCATTTGTCGTCAGAATTTCATTTCTCGTGAAACGTTCGCCAAGCTCGCCCATCTTACTCGCCGTTACAAACTTGAACGGATCTCGATAATAATAAATTCGCTGACCCTGTGTAATCGCGGTCTTTGTTAGGAACCGGCGATTCATAGCGTCAGCGATGGCCGCGACGATCGGCTCGATCGTTCGGGCATAGTAGTTATTCAATTCATCCTCAGAGGCCGTTCCATCAAATACCGCCTTCGTGAGTCCCAGCTGAGAATACAGCATGTTTGTCAGATACTCAATCTGGTTCATGAGGTTGTTTTCGATAGATCGGTTGAGCTGAGTGATCTTCTCGGTACCATCTGTATAAGCAATGCCATACTTGGTTCCGGTAAGCTGTTCCTCGATTTCCTTTCGTCGTGCATCGGCCTGCTTCTTTCGCAATTCACTCTTGATTGTATACGGAAGCTGTATGATCAGGTCAAGCTTGCCGCTACTTGATTGCTCGTCGACAGCGTCGAGCATGGCCAGCTTGTAGGCTAACCGTCTGAGCGTCGAGTTCGGCTCATTCATGACAGAATATAGTGGATTCTCGACGATTGCCACCGATTCCTTGGGGAGCGTAAGCGGTTCTCGCTGGCCAGTTCGATCGTTATAAACCATGACTCGAACATGTCTCGGATACCACTGCTCGATCTTTCCGACGCGCATCGTCTTGATCTCGAACGATCCATTAAGGGGACTTCCAACGGTATCGACTGGAACGATCGCGACCGATCCCTCATCGCAAAGACTCATGACCGTATCGATCATGAACGATTTTCCGCTTTGGTCTATGTTTGCCTCGAACGTGAGACAGCGATTGAGACCGGTATCGAGCGTCTCCATATATCTTCCGTCTTCATCCATCCTCGCATGAACGATCGTCGTCTGAGAAACATCGAGCGCAATCCTCGTATATATGGAAGATATAATCGTCTGCTCGTTTCCGGGATGCAGACGGACACGATCCGGTCTGTTCGCGTATCCACCGCCGATCTGAGTATAATTAATACCGCTCGTCGGATCACGATTTGTAAAAACGTTCCAAGCACGTTTAGCTCTCTCTATAATATTCATTTTTATCTTTTATTAAGTGTCGACACGGCACTACCATAACGTTTGTCCCATTTATTCGGAGCTACTCCAGCATCTCTTCGAGCGCTAGAATTCTCGAAATACTTAGTTCCAACAACACCGGCGGTACCCATAATATTAGTAAGAATGCCAGATACGACAGCATCACCGACTTTAGCACCTGCCGCTCTAGCTCGATTGTAAGAACCAGCCCCAATTGGACCCAACAAAATGCCTCTTACAATAGCGTGCCCAGTCTTCGTTTGAGCAGCGTAATTCTGTCGAGCTCGATCTCGTGCTTTGTAAGTAGCAAGCTTATTTGTAGCCTCTGTCGTATCAGTTCCTTGTTTTTGGGCCTTTGCTAGCTTTCGTTCCCATTTTTTCTGTCCGTGACTTTTATAAACATAATTAGTGCCGCTCTTTCGAGCTTTTCTTATGCCCCATTTCATACCAAGTACGCCGTAGTGATAAAGTTCATTGTCAAACATTTAATCCCTCCATCCATAATTAATCAGAACTGAGTAGCTCGTAGTCAATCAAGAATTGTCTACCAGCCTTCGTGTCGTTATATCCCAAATCTCTAAGAATAGTACTTGCCAAACGACTTTCTAGTTTCTTTTTGAACGCTTTTTCCAATTCGCGACGTTTAAAGTACATCTCGTCAGCTTTGGCTCTGCCTTTAGGCGTAAGCTGTGCTGTTAAATTTCCGATTCTAATGTCCGACAGGCGACCACGAGCTTCATCGGCTTTCAGTCCATATATGAATTTCTTTAAGCCTTTACTGTTATATCTTTTAATCTCTAGTTCGTTCAGTTTTTTTCGAGCTTCATCAAATTTGATATCCCCTTTCGTTCTATATTGTTTAAGTTCTTCTTCGAGTTTTTTCTTTGCTTTACCTGCCCATTTTATAGTATCCTCGAAACGTTTACTAACGCCTATTTGATTATACCAATCTCCGGATTTCTTTTCGATTTCTTTTTGAAGCCCTATCCATTGATCGTCACTTTCCGGATCTATCTGTTTCTCAATATCGCCTCTGTTTCCAGAATATCTTTTCTTTCCCTTCGAGGTCAATGTGCCATCCTTATTCTGGAATCGACGCACGCCCCATTTCATGCCTTTTACACCGTAGTGATAAAGTTCGTATTCTGCCATTTTACCCCCCCCCAATCAATTTTGAGTAATAAAAAAGAGCCTCTGCAAAAAGCAGGGCTCAAATACTTCAACCTGAGCTGTTCATCATGGTAGACGATACTTCAATCTCTTTTCAATGGACTCAAACCATTTTTCAAGATCGTATGTAACATTCATACTGCACACTTTCTTTGTTTTCTTATCAACGGCATAATAAGGATCAAACTCGCCTTCTTCATCATCTGGGTCTTCGACGGCTTCTATAAAATAGTGCCTTCGGTCGTAATCCGTAACCATAGTGACTGTCAATTCAGGCATCTCTTTTTCGAAAATAGCCTTAGCTTCTTGCCATGTCATCATTCGGCCACCTCTTTTATAAACTTCGGATCAAAGTCGACATTGTCGATCCTAGCATAACGAACGTTTTGAGCATGTTCTAATATCACGTTGATGTCATTATACACCTCGCCCTTTTGAGCGTCAATACCTATGACTTTTCCACCAACGATTTCATAGGACATACTATGCCGTCCCCTTCTTCCACCTATCGACCATCCGTAGGATAGATTCCCTCTTGCGCCGTTGCCTTGTCTAGCCAGCAGTCCTTTAAGTTCATCCATCTCTCGATATGATAGCACACTATTTTTTCGCTTTCCGAAATCCTTGTATTCTATTCCGGGAAACCATGTTGAGATTTCAGTCGTTTTATACCCATGGGATGCTTTCTTGGCTCGCACATCGTACCCACGTCTTCTAAGCTCGTAGGTCAATGTCGACAAAACGCAATTTCGTTTCGTATTGTCATTAAAGTTGAAATATCCGGGATTAACTCTTTCGGCGTCCTCACTTCGGGACATTTTTCGTGTCTTTATCTTGAATCCGGTATCAGGATCGATAGGGCCATCAGAGCTTTTTCGCTCCTTATCAAACGCCATTGTTTTCACAAAGGCCTGCCCTCTTTTTACGGTAACACGCTTAACGTCATTCTTCAATCGCGAAATATTAAAAGAGCTTAAGTGCTGTATAAAACGGCTTCCAATTCTTTTTAATTCGCTCCATCCGCTTTTCGAATGATCGCGTTCGCCTTTGTTTTTTCTATAACGATCTTCTCCATCTGGAGTCAGGCTTCCGTCTTTATTTTGAAATCGCCGAACACCCCACCGCATACCCTTTATGCCGTAGTGATACAGCTCAAGGTATCCAGTGTTGTAGAACGTTCCCTCCATTTACTCGAAATTCTCCTTGTTCAGCTTGTAAGCAATATATGCATCCATAAGCGCAGATACGCTATCGATCTTCTGTTCATTTCGGCGCTTGAGCAACTTCCGATTGCCATTGGTATCTTCAATCGTGATACAGTTACCCATCGTAAAGCTCATAATCTGCTCATCAAACAACAGGAGCTTTTCTTCTGCGAGTTTCTTCAGCTCGCCGAGCGGTACGCTTTCAGTCTTTGCGCCCTGAATGACTTTTTCAATGCCATAAGGGCCGTTTTCTCTTTCCCATCGATCGACAAATTCCCGTGCGTTGTAAGGGTCGAATCCAAAGCTGCGCACGTCGTACTGATTGTCTTCGATGTGCTTTGTGAGATCATCATAAACCTCCATCATGTCAAGCACCGTTCCCTCGAGAACAATCAACGTGCCCTCTTGAATAAATTCTTCATACTTCTGCCGCATGGCCTTCTGGAGCTTGACCAGTGTAACCGATGTAATATAGCATCGTGTCTTTATTCCGTAAGACCCGTCGGACAGAGGGAACAAAAATGTGAACGCGCAGAAGTCGTCTCCTCGCGAAAGATCAGCGCCCATAGAACAAACCATCTGCCAATAGTCACGCTTTCGCACAAGAGGTCTCGTCTCTTCATAGGTGAAGAAATATGTATAACCCTCCATCGGAATCCCGAATCTCTTGGCGAGAATATCGTTCCTCGTCGAGGGGTTCGCCTCCATGCGCTCCACATCGAGCTGATAGGTCTCATAGGTCACGGTCTTTCCGAGATTCGGATTAGCCTTGATCCACATCGATGGATCGCCAACTTCCGAAATATCGTCAAGCTTGTAGTACCATATCGATGTATGAGGACTCGGAACTTTACCCTTGAGAATGTTCATCAGTTCCATTTTGATTGTATCGCCGGCACCATTTCGAACGCAGCCCTCGCTGCTCGTCGAGATGATCAGATAGTCGTCTATCTTGGCCGCACCCTGCTCGATTGGGCCAACGACGTCCTCTCGCGTATCACCAGAAAGCCATTCGTCGATCGTCGCAACCTTGCATCGAAGTCCCTGAAGCTTATCGGTGTCCATGACACGTATCTCCATAAGCGAGTTCGTCATGAAATTCTCGATGCCCTTCTTCGTTGATGCTAGCTTCGTTCTATTAGCTTTCGATCCGGTCGTATTCTGGAGAGATCCTTCCGTCAGGAATTTGAATAGTGGACCTCTGGATCGTGTTATAGCTGTCCTAATTGGAGAAAGCGTCTCATCGGCTTGTCTCATTGTCGGAGCAACAACAATCTGGTGTGTGGTACTCGTGTCTACCGTAAGAAAATAAGCTTGAAGGCATGCTGCGTAAAGTGATTTCGCAGCCGATCGTCCGACGACAAGATACTGCTTATTGATCAGCCGTTTCTTTATGGTCTTCTGGACGTATCGACCACCATGATGGTCTTCTCCCGGTTCATAGACGCTTCGTTCTATAAAGTAATACCATCCGAGCACATCCTCCGCCCACAGTTTAAATGAATCCAGTAGATGAAGATCGTTGCCGTCGGTAAGCGTCAATTCATCCTCGCAAAACCGTATAAATCCTTCTACCGGATATGGGTCGTAGTATACCGCAGGATTAGCAATAAGACTGTCTATTCGGTTCATCTGCATGGAGATTTCCTGACAGACCGGAATATCACCGCGAAGCACGGCCTCTCTAAACTGGCCGTAATACTTCGGCGTGGCCGTGTTCGAGAGAGCCATTTTGATTCACCTCTTTAAAAATATTAATCCGACATCGCATGCTTTCCGAGCCATGCATAATATGCTTTTTCGTCATTCGTACTGCTGACAGAATTAAGGCGACTGAAATATGCCTGTTCGGGCGTAGAATGATCCTCAAGCCATTTGTAGTATGCGTTATCATCATAGGACGCCTTATCGGAGGCGAGTGCATTGAAATATGCTGCTCCAGCATTTTGATAAGCGGCAACGTTCGATATGTCGGACATTCTTTCTTTCATTGTAAGTTTTATTTTTTCGCTTTTCTGGAATACTCCTTCAGCTTTCTTAAGCGCATCTGCATAAGCATTGACCTCATCAAGCTCTTCTTTTGTCATCTTTTTGAGCTTTTCAGGCGTAAGCGAATCGAGGTCGATCGGCTTTTTCTTCGGTTTGGATTTCGCAAACATCTTATTCGCGATGCTCTCAACAGCCTTGTTTCCGATGGTCATGGCCGCATTCTCGACAAGCTTCGACATAACTTCTTTGACCTTGCTTTTTTTCTTAGGATTCGCCTTGGCAAGATACTGTTTATACTGCTCCTCGAGTTGCATTCGATTGATTCTGGATCGAAGCTCATCGTCGCTCATCTTGGAAAGATCTATTTTTTCTTTCTTTTTGTCGTCTTTCGACTTTTTGCTGGATTTATCGGAATATCCTTCCTTCGCGGCTCGGCGTTTCTTTCCTTCAGCGGTCCATGTGCCATCCTTGTTCTGGAACCGTCTTACGCCCCATTTCTGCCCTCGTATACCAGCATGAATCAAATATTCATACACGTTGTATTTACACCTCCTTCCCGAATTACTCAGGGTCGCGCTGTACGTTCAGCCGCCACTCGCATTCCGCGGCGGCCTTGTTGTACGCCTCGACGACCACCGAACTGCTCGGTGGATCAAACATGAGGCGGGCTTTTATAAAAACGTACGACTTGGCCGCTTCCAGATCGATCGCATCCGATCCCAGAAAATCTTTCCAAGTCGCCCCGTCATCTTCGATTCTAAATCCGGTTTTCGGGCCTATGCCCATCTGCGTAAGAGCCATGAGTGCCGTGTTTATGGCAACGATAACGTCGGTATCGAACGCTTCATAGCTCTCGTCAAGTCCGAGCAATTTCTTTATGGTCGTAAGTATGCTCTCTTCCAAATTATCACCGCCTCCACGGACACGTGTCGTTAGGGAATCTGTCTACAGGGCCTTTAGGCAACAGGCTTTCATCACCATAGTGTATGGCGTTGTGCGTTATAGGAGCCACGCATATGAGGAACTCCGGGTCATATATAAATTCGCTGTCTTTCTCGGCATCCTCTATGGAAATAGGATTCATGTGGTGAATAACAATCCGGCCTTGAATCTCGTATCCTTCGACACCCATGTCTCGGCCTTCATCGCGAATTATCACCGCATTGCGAACCTGCTTCCATCGCCTCGAGGAATATACGATCTGATTGAGGTATCGATCGAATCCGAATGTACTCTCGCCGACTTGTCCAACGAGCTTCAAATATCGGAATCGCTCTTCATAGCTCTCGATTCTGGACAGCTCCTTGTAGCACCTAATAATCATCCCGATCGTCCTCGTCCTGAATATCACCACTGCCATTATACCGGCGCATGGCGTTGATGGCGTTGGAGTACAGCTCCTTAATATCCTCTGCCGACTCTATGGCATTGGTCTTGGCCTTGAGTAGTTCGTTCTCTTTGACCAGTTTTTCCTTCTCGAGCCTTTCTCTCGTTGTAGCCAGCTTCAAAAAATGCACAAGCACCTGAGCGGATGCGGTTTTGTTAAGTATTTGCTCTTCGGCAAGATTAACAGCGGCCGCCATGAGCTGTTCTTCGCGTTCTTCGAGCGTCATTGCCGGCGGGCGACGCCGGTGGGTACTATCTTGCGGAACTTTTGTGCGTCCCAAACCGACATTCACCTTCCTTTCATGCTCTTAAAAAGCCCCCGGAGCGACTTTGCTGCCACTTTTGATCTCTAAAATATCACCCCCGGGGAC
>ERZ1034855.69-NODE-69-length-55945-cov-11.493970_pt1 | contig 55945 bp, 82 predicted proteins | sample MGYA00520699_ERZ1034855 | MGnify/ENA primary metagenome ERZ1034855 (study PRJEB33766, sample SAMN09781730) | gut metagenome | biome: gut microbiome | host: Homo sapiens | place: Madagascar | study: EMG produced TPA metagenomics assembly of the PRJNA485056 data set...
AAGTAAATTAAAAATGAAAAATAAATATGATTTTTTACTTAAAAAGTGGTATAATATATTGCTTTTTTACTTAAAAAGTAGTATAATGATAGAGTAAAAAGAAGGTTGAATAAATGCGCTTGCTGGAGTTCTACGGCAAGACGCGCGCACGGTTTCAGGGCGCGTAAAGCGTGAATCGGTCAAAATGGTTGTAGTAAATCAAACCGACGCACCGACGGCAAAAAGAGGGTTGCCGCGCGGTGGTAAATGATAGCAACAGCGACGCGCAACGGCTCAAAATTGCGCGAGTGTGCCGCCGTGGTTTTTATCTGTTAACGGTGGCATTTTTCTTAAATGAAAACAGGCAGCAACAACGAAAAAGCGAAACAAGGGCGCATGCCCTTGTCTATACGCCGCGCCGGGCGTATACCGACGAGCAGGCAAAAGCACGCAAGACCGCACCCCTTCAGGGGGCGGCGGTGCTAAAATTTGGAGGTTTACCATGAAAAAGCAACAGAACACGCACCCGATCGACATCTACGCGATCATTGAGAACGGCGGCGCAACGCTGGACAAAAACGGCTTTGAAGTAAATTATTTGCGCGGCTATCAAGTAAGCAAACACGACATCGCAATTTTGAAGGTGTCGGAATCCGAAAAAATCGCGCGCACGATTTCAAAACTTTTGAAAAGGATCGCGCGCAACGAGTTTGTAGGCGTTTGGGTGAACGAAGGGCGCGTTTATGTCGATATTTCCGAACACGTAAACAGCCAAGGCGCGGCAGTTAGAATCGGGCGCGCACGCCGTCAAATTTCCGTTTACGAATGGGCAACGGGCAATTGTATCGAATGTTAAAGGGGGACAAAAAAATGTATAAAATCAAGGTAACAGCGCAACGCGGCAAGGGCAAAATACGACGCATGGAATCGGCGGAAAACTACACCACGGCGGAAGCCGTCGCCGATTTCATAGAAAAAAGCATCGAACGGCAATATTTTTTGTGTGCCAAAGGCTGGGGCATGGTTGCGCAATATGAGCACGTAAAAAACGACGTAAAAACGGTTGACTTTTTCCCGGTGTCGCCGCTTTTCGGATCGGGTTTGCGGTTGACTTTCCGCGTTATTGAGATATAGCACAGAGTGACACGGGCGCGAGCCTTCGCCCGTGGTAATGTGGCGAGCCGGTCACAAGCCCGGCGCAAAACAGAACAGCGACAAGACACCACCGCAAGGGGCGCACGCTGGGAGGTAATTTTATGGCACAATTTAGCAGAACGAATCAACCGAAGCCGCAGAACAGACGCGCCGGACGCAAGCCTTCGGCGGCAACAATTGCCAAAGGTCAGGCGGCGGAAATGGACAGGCAGCAAAAGGCTTTTGACATTTTCGAGAACAGCGCGAACGGCGATTTTTGCGGATTTGATTTTGTTGACATTTTCCATAAGCATTACAACAAGCAAAACGCTATTTTTGCCGCCGAGAGTGACGACCGCGCAAACGTTGCCACACCGTGGGGCGTTGTACACGTGGGAGCGGACGGCGTGATGTGCTACTTTTTTAGCGAACAGCCAACAAAAACAGTTGCATTTAACCGCAGTATTTACTTTTTTTCAGCGGAGGACAGAAAATTGAAAAACGCACAAGATTTTGAAAAAATGGCAGCCGATTACGAGCAGGCAAAGGCGCAGGGAAAAGTGTTCCCGGCGAAGTGCTGGGACGACATCAAGAACGCAACAGAACAGGAAGCCGCCGCCAAAGCGTTTGCAAAAATTGAGTTTTGCGACGGCGATTATATCGGATATTTTTGCGCGACTCAACCATGGTACGAATTTGCGTTACTTGTATTTGACGCCGAAACCCACCGCAAAATTTACGAAGATTTGCAAATACACCACACAGCACACTACAACAAAGAAACGGAAGAAATCAGAACAGCAACCACCGCCGAAAGCATAGAAGCGATCATAAAACAGGCGAAAAATCAACTTTTTACAGTTGCGCAACTTGCGGAACCGCTAAAAAGTCATAACGAATACGGCAAGAAATACGGTTTTGTAGTCAATAACTACGCGAACAGATACGCCCGAATCTACGCCGGATATATCGGAAGCCCGAGCGCAGAGCAGGTAAAAGCCGCGCAAAATTGGCATTATGAAAACGCGACAATGCACTACTACGAAAACGCAGACGACGCGCGAGCCGTCCGCCATATTTTGCGCCGACTGGCAGAACTTAGGCGCGAAAAATTAAACAATTACGAGTATTTGAAGGAAGCGTTGAAAGACGAGTTTTACAACTTTGAATGCATGTACGCGGACAGTTACGACCAAGCCGCCGAGGCTGTCGGGGTTGATGTCAACGAAATGACCGAAACGCAAACAAAAGCATACAACGCGGCGTATAGAGAATTTTGGCAAGAAGTAAACGCCCGTGAAGATTGGTAAAACAGAACAGCAAGGGCGCACCGATCGGCGCGCCCACACAGAACACAACACGGGAGGCAAAGATATGGATAAACAAACAGCACTACGCAACGAATATTACGAGAGACAAAAAGCACGCTACGGGCGCGAAGATTGGGCAAAAAGCAGCACGAACAACGCCGCGTATTTTGTCAAACTTGACAACGGCGACATCGTAGGAATTGAGAAGCCGAAAATAAAAACACGGTTTTGTTTTGGGTACGGCTATTGCGGAGTTAGCACCGAAGAGGACTACCGAAACGCCGAAGCATGTGCAACACACGCAAGAACAAAACAGCAGTACTTTATTGAGGAAAATCTAAAACAGATCGACTACAATTTTGACGACGAAACCATGGCGTTAAAACTGGCGGACGGGATCGCCCGGGTAGTTGAAAAAGCGCACTACTATTACAATGTAAAAGATTTGTCGCCACTCACCGACAACGATTTTCACAACATTGCAGACGGCTACGAAGTAGTTAAAACGGCGTTTGTTAAACGATTGAACAACTACCTAAAACGCTACGGACTATCAAAAATAAACGCGTGGACATACTTAAGCGATTGAAGAAGGGCAGGTATTAGAAATTAAAACCTACACCGCCGCCGAACTCAGTCAGGGGCATATATACGAAAACGCAACGGGCTTTTACGAATACAGCGGACAGAGAAGCGGCGATCTGTTGTACGTTTTTTATGTATGCCACTTATGCGACAACGGCGAAATCGTTAAAACAGCCGAAGAACGTTATTTTACAAAAACAGAGTTACATTTTGAGTAAAGGAGAATACAAACATGAAAAAAGCATTTTTCATATGCACCATTTGCAAAGGCGGAAAATATTTTTCGTGGGCAGAAGCAATCAGCCAAGATGCGAACATTGCAGCATTTTGCAAGTACAACAATATTGAAACACTTGAGTTTGCGGAAAGTAGCAAACAAGCACAAAAACGCGCCGAACAGAACAACAAAGATTTTCAGCAGAACGGCACGTACATGTTTTAATCAGGGAGGGGCAACAATGACAAGTTATAAAATCACAAAACGCGACGGAAAAATTGAGTCATACGACATAGATTTTGGCGTAAACGCGCAGGGCGAGCACATACAAGCGACAATCACACGCTCAACAGACCCCGATCCGAACAGTCAGCAAACGCTCCCGGCATTATGGGGAAAGTACGGATTTACGCCAAAGAGGTTGCGCAGTTGGTGGACAGTTGAAACATACGCAACGGATAAAAGCGGAGATTGCCACGGCTTTTACAACCCGACTAATCTTTATGACGGCGTCCGAGTCGGAAACGATTTTACATACATGGACGCAGACGACGAACAGAACTTTGATAAAATACTAAACGAAATACATCGCCGGGCGTTTGAAACTTTTGAAAAAACCCGTAATGTTGAGTTAGTAGTTTTTCAAACAAAAGAAATGACGAAAATCCCAAAAGCATTTGTAAAAAACAACTACAAGTATGTAGCCAACGTTTTTGCAAAAATAGACTACATCTACAAGCAAGTAACAGTTTTTGACGAAACTATTGCAAGCAACAACTACAATGACATTGAACGGTTTATTGAACTTGAAACAGCAAGCAGAACAGAACCTATTGTTTGCGTAGTACGAAACTACGAAGAAGCATAGAACAGCATGCCGGGCGACGGCGGCAAAACCGTCGCGAAAAGAAACAAACGCCGCCATAAGTCCGCACCGTTAAGGGCGGCAGGCGCAGGAGGACATATGGCAACACCTAATTTTCAAACACAAAAACATTTTAGTTTATGGGTCAAAGATTTTTCAATTTATGACGACAACGGGGAATTTTTGGACAACGACGAATTTGCCCTAATGGAAACGCTGAACAAAATCAAAACGTTGAACAGCACACTGTCATTTTTCCGCGTGACTCTCACGGACGAACGTTACACCGGGACACAATTTTACGTCGAAAGGAAAAGCCGCGACACGGAATTGCCGACCGACTACACCGCGCAGGAATGGCGTGAAAACCGCAAAGGATATTGCGGCGACTATTATTACCCGGACAAATACAGCCTTGCAATCCGCAGAGAACTGGCGGAACGCAGGAAAATAAACCGCTGGCTTGCCAAAGAGGGCAAAAAACTTGGATTTGAACAACTAATCTGTGTGGCAATTTTCAGCAACGGCGAAGCCGTATACAGACGCGCGGAGGCATGCTAATGGAACTGGCTATTTTTCAAAAACAGTGGGAAATTGAGGACACTCTCGAAACGCTTGAAAGCATGCTTGCTAACGGCTCGAACCCTGTATCCATGAGGGCATTTTTGTCAATGGCTATAGATTTGTACGGAATGGAAGATTTTTTCAAGGGTGCCGAACTGGCGCACAAAAAATCGTTGATACAATATATATTGACGGCGTAACAGAAACGTTACAAAACATTACAGAACAGCACGAAAAACAGAAAGTTTTTGATGTAATAGGAGGAAACAATGAATACAACTACAATTGAAAAGTGCATAGACCTTTGCGAAAAAAGAGAACTGGAAGAACTATTGAACACGCTCAGATACGAAAGAGAAGTAAGCATTTTGAGCAGTAAAGGCAAAAAACCGACATTGCTAAACGCGACAAAAAAGTACCTTGAACAGACGCAGAAAAACGCAGCAAACCCAAGAATGTGCGCCGTACAGCACGCGCCCGACGATAAGCAATTTGTGCTTGACGGATTTAGTATGATAGTTTTCAACGAAAAGCACGACGAACTCGACGCGTTGCCGCAAACCGAAAAGACGAACAGCCTGAACCCCGAATCGTTGTTTATGAGCAACACGCGGAGAATGGTTTACTACGACTTGTCCAAAGAAGATAAAGCCATTTTGACGAATATCGGGAAATACATCAAACTGTCAAGTTGTAAATCCACCACTGTGCCGGTGTATCTCTTTGGCGGATTTTACAATGCCAAAAGCCTTGCGCCCATAATTGATATAATAGGAACCGAGTTTACCGCCGTCAGAATTAACCCTATTACGGACGATCGCCAGTACTCCTCCGTAGAAATCAAAAACGACCTGTGCCATGCGCTTATTTTAGGTATGAGAACGCCGCCTGAACAGCGAGAGGAAATCAAAGCGCAAGCACAGAAATTTGCCGGCTTGCAGGGGGTGTCAACACTATGACAGGAAATGAATTTGACACGATTTACAAACTGTATCTGAGGGCATTGCCTTCAATGAAAAAATCGGCGTTGACAGTGAGCCATTACGAACTGATTTTGCGCCGCTTTGCTCAATTTGTAAAGGACGAGCCCAATATAACCGCGCTGACCGTTGTCGAGTGGCGCGAAGCATTGTTTGACGACGTGGCATGTAATACAATAATCAACTATATGACGACGTTGCACACGTTTTTCCAGTGGGCATACCGCAAAAAGTTTATAGAGGAAAACCCTGTACAGCCCGAGGATTTTCCGCAGCCCGAACGAATCAAGTACGATTTGTTGACACATAACGAAATCAAACTACTTTTGTCTAAACGCCCCATGAGTATGAACAAAAAAACAGGTTGCCGTAACCGTGCGATTGTGGTATTATTGGTACAGACGGGCATGCGTAACAGCGAGTTGAGAGCGTTGCGCCTGTCCGATTTGGACTTTACAAACAGCACCATTACCATAGAACACGGCAAGGGCGACAAGAAACGCAAGGTGCCTTTCCCGGCGTTGGCACAAACAGCCGTCAAGGAATATCTTGACGACGGATTCAGACCTAAAGCGTTAAGCGACGACGATTTTCTGTTCGGGACGGACGCAGATTCAAGCGGACACAGCACTGGGGGCAAAGTATGGAAGCCGCTGAGCGCGGTTGCATTGCAAGGTATGATACGCGTTTATGTCGAACGCACCACTGGACACGAAGGCGGCGTAAAGGTACACGCCCTCAGGCACGCCTACGCGTCACTTTGCGACGAAATGGGCGTCAGTCTAAGAGACGTACAGAACAGCCTTGGACACAGCAGCCTTGCCACCACCGAGCACATTTACGTAACAGTGCTGGACAAGAATAAATCAGCCGTAAATATTAACAAAGCATTTGACGGAGCATTTGCATGAACAGCGAACGTTTAAGAGAGATTTTGGAACTGAACAACTTCCGCAAAATGCAGCAAGCACTTCAGGCGGAAGGCTTTGCCGATACGAAAACCGACAAAAGATTTGCCGAACTTCCGCTAACCGACGTTGTTGCGGCTAATTGCGTGGCAAAAATAGAACACACCGAAAGTGGCAAATATATGTACATTGGCAGACTGTGTCTCGGCGTAAAAGACTTTGAGCAAATGACGTTTGTATGGATAGAACAACTGAAGGCGTATCGAAGCGTTTATATTCCCCACAAAATACTGATTGTGGCAAAATAACAGAACAGAGGAGAAACAAAAATGGACGAAATCAAAGTAGGCGACCTTGTAATTTACGCTGACGGGAAAAAGGGCAAAGTAACTGAAATTTGCGAATGTGACGAATGTCGCCGCCGTGGGTTTTGCGAGCCTACTGTGCTTTGCGAAGATTACACCATCGACTACATCACTATTTATGATAAGGAAAACAACTTCAAACGATTCTTTGTAATCGGCAAAACGCTGTACGGCAACAAGGTCGGTGAGGCTGAAATCATAGAACAGATTGACAAAATAGAAGAACAGCGCACCAAGTTGAAAGAACAGAACGACCAACTGCGAAAACAATTGTACAGAATTAAACATACAATGATAGACAGGAACAAGGAATAGAAGAAAAAGCCGTGGCAACCGCCACGGCTTTTTCCTCTTTTTTCAGAGTTTCTTTTGTACTGAGGAGAGATGTAACAAAAGTGGTCGGAAGGGATGGGGCTTCACGACACTGTGATTATATCACGACATTTTGAAATTGTTCACACTTTCTAAAAAATTTTTGCATAAAAAAATGGCAGAGTTAAACCTACCCCGTTACCGAAGTTAAACCTACCCCATCGCTGGAGTTTGACCTACCCTGCCAAAAATTATTATAAAATTGTATACTTAAGCCATGCCATGCCGCCACTGTCCTTTTCGGCGGTTTCTCGCCATACGACCCGAAAGCGTTCTGCATTGGATATTACACTACTTCTTATATCGCCCGTCCGGGAAACAATGTTACCGTTTCCGTCGAGGTATCGTGCAATACGGATAAAACGAAAGTTTGTGTATGAACCCGATGTTCCATTGTTGTAGTTATGTTTGAAATGCGCAGCCACAACCGACGACGGCGCATATGATACACTTAGATATCTTTTTCCTATGTCCGCTTCGGTAATTGTATAAGAATCGAACGCAACAAGTGGATACCTGCGTTTTTTTCCTTTGTATCTTTTTAATTTTCTGTAGCAAAGTTGGATTTCGTCACCAACTTTGACTTCACCACTCAGCACCTCGATTGTAAACGTCAGCGGATTGGTTGTTTTTGGCACGCCTGTGCCGTCTACATCGTGCGCACCGATAAACCTGATTACTGGGGCAGTGTCGGCAGAAAGTCCCGTCTGAAGCCTGCTGTCCGCCCACACGACCGCATTTCGCAGGTTATTGTACGGAACTGCAACCCAAACGATGTCGCCGACGGCAGAATTTGCCATAAATGCCGTGTATGAAGCCGAGATTTCAGTTGTATCGCCCGAAAGGACTACGCCACATTTACCTGTGCTTGCATTCGGCAAAGTCGAAACACGCGCTTTGTAAACACGCAAACAGTCGCGAGTTTCTTTTGTCACAACCTCGCCTGACATTTTGTCTAAGGCGTTTTTTATACGTACAAGGTCTTGTTCAGTCATTTTGTTGATCCGCTCCGCTCGAAGTTGTTGTTATTGTGCCAATATCGTTTACACTTGTGCAGTTAATTGACATCGCGCCCGTTTCGCCGATAGGCAATGTAAACGAATTTATAAGGTGCGTTTCGTAAGGCTGCCCTTCTTTGTCTATGCGTTTTACGCGTATCAGCCTGTTTTCCTCAAGGTGAAACATCTGCGACGAGGACAGCACTATCGATTTTTGCAAAACTGTTTTACGTTTTAGTTTCCACGCTGCCAAACTAACGCACTGCTGCGCGTTCCAGTAATTAGCATTGCTTTCCACAAGAGTTTTGGAACCTATCAGATTGATGTTCGTTTCGCTTTTAGGGTCAAAGTTTTGCGCTCTGCCCCAAACTTCTTTTCCCGACACACCTTCGCCCGTTATTATTACGTCATTGTACACGCTGTCCGTTTTCAACGTTTCGTTTACGTAAAGCAACGTCTTTTCGTCGGGCGTAAACGTCCACAAAACAGGCTTCTCGAGGTCGGATATATCGTCCTCGGACGGCTCAAGGGTAAACTCACCTGCGGCATTGTAGCCGACAATACCTGCAAGCATTTCGTTCAGTTGCAAAATCAATTTACCGACATTGCTTCCCATTGCTTCCGTAACGGTGTAAGGCGTTAAAAGCATTGAAATGTTTTGCGTAATAGAACCGTCGCTGTCCGCCGCAGAATATATTTTGTCGTCATAGTAATTTGTCAATACCGGCAAAACATTATCAAGTTGTGCGGCTATATCCGAGGTCGTGCCGAGTGTATATCTCGACAAATGAAGGATATCTCTTATGGCGGACAAAATGTTTACGTTTCTGTCTATTTTGTAACTTGACGGCAAAATACCGCATTCCGTGCCGTCTAAAGCCGCCCACTTATCTACAAGGGGAAAACTACTTGTGCGCTGTTGCGGATTGTACAAGAGTTGCGGATTACTTACGTACCCGACCATTTGAGGCAAATAAAAATCTGTGCCGTCATACAGGCGCACACCCATCGATAGCCTTATGCGTTGTCCGAACCATATGTTATTTACCGCAAAATCGAACGCTCTGTCACGATTCGCCAACGTGATTGTAGCCTTACGGCGTTGTCCGTTGTTCAGGGACACACTCAAATTACCGCTCTGAATGAATGCCTTTCCGCTGTACGTTTTGTTTCCGCTGCCACGCGGATTATTGTCTAACGAAAAAGCAACGGAATTGTCGGGTTGCAAAAAGTCCAACTTCGCCAACTTCATAAACGGACGTTTGATTGTTTTCAAATACTCAAGATAAGGAGATTGTGCCATGTTTCACCTTTAGTTTGCCTTCGGTGCGACAAAGCCGATAACGGCTGTTGAGGCATCGCCCGTTTCTTCCCAGTTTACGGATATTGTAACCTGCTGTTTTAGCGAAGATGTGTTGAAAGATTGTTTAATCGGCGCGGATATCGTAACCTGATAAAAATTTCCTTTCGTGTCACGCAGGAAAAAGTCGTTAGTGCTGACGCTCGCCTCATACAGTGTTTCCATTTGCTCTGCGCTATCGCTGTACTCGCTCTCGCTTACATTAGAAAGAAGCGCGGATAACGAACCCGTTTTGCCAAGCGACGACGTCTTTTGCGGCAAACGATACCTTGTAAAGTTTGTCAACATTGACGGCGTATTGTTGTTGCCGACTTCGCCTGTAGACAAGTTGTTTCCGAATTTCCAGTAACGGACTGCCGTGTGAGTACGGTCTGCAATGCTTACAGGCTCCGCTTCGAGTAGCATATAAGAGTTTACGCGCAAACAAAATTCTGACGTTACAAAAAATGTATTTTGCACAAACGTCAACGCGACGTACTTGTTTAGTGCCTTGAAGTTCCAAATTGTATTAAGCGAAATCGGACTTATTCGTTGACTTGTGATATCCTGCCAATAGTCCGTTGCGTTTCCCAACAGAGAATCGCGCTTTGCAATTGCGGCTTCTCCCGTTCCGAACACACTGTACATAATCGTCAACGCGTCCGAGCCGTGGCTATTCCCGTCAACAGACAATTGTTCCAATGTGAGTTTGAAGAAATTACAAGTTTGCGTGCCGCCAAAACTTATACATTCCAAAGCAGGTTCGTCCGCGTCGTCCTCTAAATCGTAACTATTTTTATCTGTGTTGTTGGTAGCAACAAAATAGAACGAGACACCGCCTCGCATCCATGTCAAGCCGACTTCACCTGAAAATTGTCCTGTTATGGAACTTGCAAAAGACACCTCAAAGGTGATTTCGTTGTAACTGAACTCAATGCCCGTCGAAAGAACGGTTGCCGTACATTTTGTTCCCGTTGCAAAGTTTAACGCAAAAATTTCCGTTCCCACCGCCGCCATTCCCGACCACATAAACGAATAGTTTGCCGGGATATGAAGAGGCAAGGTAAGACCGTTGCGAGTCATTGTATTAAATGCAATTTTGCCGTTTGCTCCAACTTGGAAAGAACTGTTTCCGAGTGCCACGGGTTGCGTAACGGTTTGCATAAACGTCATTGCCGTGGAACTGCTGTTACTGTCGAACGTAGCGTAAGCGTCGTCAATGACGGCAAAACTGTACTCTGAAGCCTTGAACGGCAACGTTAAGCAATTTATAACAAATTCCTGTGACAATTCGGAAGATATTCCCGAAGCCATTACAACTTCTACTTTGCAAATGTAATTTCCCTTGCTCAACACGGGTGGGGTGTACGTGAAATCCTGAGTGTACACGTATCCCGTATCGTCAACGACGAATTGGTCGAAACTGTCGTAAAGTCCGGGATATTTTGTGACAGTCCAGCGGATTTTTTCTACTGGCTCTGTGGCAGTTATTGTTGCAAGAAAAGCCACATTCGGGACAACAGCATACCACCCATTTGTTGTGTCTTGAAAATTACTTCCGCTTAATGTTATTTGCGGTGTGGCGGAGGCAACAAAAACGGCAGGCACGGTAGTTGTTAAAGATTTTTCCGTGCCGTTTTCAGACCAATATTGAGTGATATACAGAAGATATTCACTGCCATTGGTGATTGCCGAACTACGTACTGATGTCGAAAACATACTACCCGGCAACTTGTTTCCAATTGCAGTTTGTTTTGTTCCCGAATAAACCAATATGGGAGAACCACCGCTTACATTTCTGTAAATTTTAAGAGAATATGCTGTCAGAACGCTGTTGCCGTTAATTTGCCATCCGATAGAAATCGCATTCGTTGCGTCTACCGCCGCAGACCCCGTCAACGTAGACGGGGTTATATGTGAAGGCTGAAATAGCATAATCGATACTCCTTATTCTTGCTCTGCGACCATTTCCATGACATCAGCAAACGACATTGTTTCGGCGGTTTCTCTGTCAAGTGAAACGCTACCTACCGCATAGGTACGCGATTGGTCGTAATTGTTTGTCGCGTTAGTCGGGATAATCCTACCCGAACCAATCGGCGTATTTCTGATTGCTCCTGACCTTATACCTGCCGAGCGCATACGCTGCCTCGAAGTGTCGTCCCCGACATAGGCGGACAATGCACGCGAGGAAGCCGACGATATACGCGGCGGTCGTTTGGGTGGGTTTCTTGTATCGCCAATTCCTATAACATGCCCTTTCTCGAGGTCTACTGTATTTCGGATTGATATTCCTGTCGCTTTTTCAATGATATCCAAAATGGAACCTGCTACATCACGAAGCGAACTGCTGCCGTATGCTTCGTTCCATTTGTTCAAGATTTCCAAAATACTTGCGTTGGTGGCATTTCCGCTTTCGATATTCTCGATCACCTCGTCCCACGCCGCGTCCTCGACGGCTTTCTTCGCTGAGTCAAGTTTTTCTTGTGCCTGCTCGATACTCTTAAGATTTGCCTGCCACTCGAACGCCCCTGTTTCGGAATTATAGACACGCACGTTGCGTTCCTGCTTGGCTTCAAGCAATTCTTTTTCCGCTTCAAGAACTGCCTTTTTCTTTTCCTCAAATTCGTAAGTGTCTTTTGTGGCGTCACGTGCTTCTTTAAGCGCAGACACCACTTTTTCACGAAGAGTTTTACCGATTTCGGAAATGTTTTTCTTTATGTGGTCGGTAATATCTTCTTGTTTTTTGTCCTCTTCAGTTACGTCTTTTGCTAAATCGTCAAGTTTCTTTTGAGTGTTAACGTAATCCTCATACGCTTCTTTACCACGATCCAAATACTCTTGCAACTTGCGCCACTTAGCCAACAACGCTTCAGCATCTTCCGAATTTCCTTGTGCCTTTGCTTTTTCATAAGCATTCCAAAGCAAATCTGCTGTCTTGGAAATCTCTTGATAGTTCTGCAGTTGTGCTTCAGCCGTTTTCTTTTCGGATAACTTCGTTCCATCGAGAGTAATCCCGTACTTGGCTAAAATCGGGTCAGGTTTGCCGAAGAGACTGTAGCCCCCGATATCACGATAAACTTGATATCGTCCTTGCCAAACGCCCGTCCAAGAACCTGTAATATTAGCGTTCGCCAGTTTATCTTTTGCAGCCTGCTTTGCCCGTTCCAACTCTTGTTCATACAGAACTTTTTCTTGTTCGGAAAGTCTAAGCAACGCTTCCCGATATTCGTCCGTACCTGCAGTCAAATCTTTGAGTGCGTTTTTATGATCGTCGGACAAAAGGGCAACGAGTTCTTTTTCTGTAGACAGATACTCTTCGGTACCTTTTTCTAAGTTTTTATAAGTGTCGTAAAGTTTAGCGAATTTAGCCGCAGTATCGGCAGAAGCCTTCCATGTTTCCAGTGCTTGAGCAGCCGCTTCTTCCTGCGCTTGTTTTTGCCTATTCACCAATGTAATAATACCGGTGATTGCAAGAGACAAAATCGCAAAGACAGGGAGCGAGGCTTGCATTGCAGCACTAAGAGAAATTTGTTGAGCCGCCAAGGCTTTCCAACCTGCAATTGCGCTTGGAATTATGCCCGTTACAAAACTCACCAAAGTCTTGCCAAGTTTTATGAGCGACGCCAGTATTGCTTGTCCTTTGAATGCAATAATCGCGGCAAACAATGTCGGCAAAATCGCCCATATTCCGCCCAGTGCGTCCCATACGTCAAGCAACGCCGAGGCAATATCGACAAAAATTTTCTTAAGACCGAGCCAGCCTTGCTCTGAGTTCAGGAACTTTTGCCACTTAGATGTAAGGGCGTTTGTTTTTGCCTCATATGTATTTAAGTATTTTTCGTTCTCGTCCGCCGAATACCCTGCACTGTCTTGCATTGTGTCCATTGCTTCCTGAACTTTGTCCATATTGTTGAGCAAAGCAATGAAGTAGTTTTTGCGGAATGTGCTTGCAGTGTCGTAAATCTCTGTTACTTCAGCAAACGTGTCGCCCAACTCAGCCTGCAACTGTTCGTTAAGTTGAGACCAGTCGTCGTCCTCAAACAATGAGCCGAGTATACTTTGCGACTTTTGGCGGTCGCCGATTTCCGTTGACAAACCCTTCCAAATGTCAAGCACGGTACCTTGTCCCATTTGGTAGTTTTTGACAATACTTGCCATGTTGTCGCTCAATTGAGCGAACTTATCCAAGGCTGTAGACTTTGTAGAGAATTGAATGAGCGAGTTTACGGCAGTACCAAGGTTTTCACCGCTTCGTCCTGTAGCCTCGGACAACGCCGTTATGATCCCCAATGTATCGTCCAACGTCAGGTTTGCATTCTTAGCTGAAGAACCTGTACGTTGCAACGCCGTCAGCAATTTTTCTGTAGTTACCGCCGCGTTATCTGCCGTAATGTTCAACTTGTCCACGATGTCCATAAGGTCGGTTGCGGACAACCCGAACTGGGTCATAATGGCAATCATTCCGTCGGAGGCTTCCGTAGCGTCCAATTCGGCAACGTTCAAAGCAACCACGGCGGCTTCGGTTGCTTTTATTGTGTCGTTCCAACTCATGCCTGCACGAGCAAAATTCAGCGCAATTTCGCTTACATCGTCGAATGTTTGCCCGTATTTAATTGCCAAATTGTACAACGTGTCGGCAACATTTTTGCCACCGATACTTTCGTTAATTACACGTTGAATTTCAATAACGCGCTTTTCTGTGGTGACAAGTGTTTCATTAAGGTCTTTTATGGCATTTTTAATGGCGTTGATTGGCTGCATTACGAGCGTTGCTGCAGCCTGCCACATGATAAACTTTTTCGCCATTGAAAGAACGCCGTCGCCGCTCTTTAATACGGCAGTATCAAGTTGCTTCGTTTCGGCGGCTGTCGTAGCCACCTCTGCGGACAATTTTTGATACTGCATAGCCAACGCATTTAATTTATCTTTTTGAACGTCAGTAATCGTGCTCGAACTACCGATTTCAGTAGCCAATGCCTTTACCGCCGACAGACAATAATTCAACTGCGATTCAAACTGCTCGAATGTCGCCGCCGGGTACTTGTTCTTTATTCCCGTAATCGACTTGAGCAAATTCGAGTAAGATTTTTGCAATTGAAAAACTGCCTTAGACGACGTGCCCTGCGCGGTATTGAGTTTAGCAGTTTCGGCACGGGTAGTTGCAAACTGCGCAGCCAGTTTTTGATAGGTCTCCGACAGTTGGCGAATTTGTTCTTTTTGTTCCCTTGTCGGTGAACTGTCGCCGATTTCTGCATTCAGGCTCTTTACGCTGTCCAAACAACTTTGAACCTGCTTTCCAAGGTCAGCAAACGTGTCGGAAGCGTAACTACTTTGAGTACTTTTTAGGGTATTGAGTAAATTAGCAAAAGACTTCTGTAAGGAATCAACGCCCGATACAGTTGTTTTACTGACCGTGATATTTTGGATTTGAGATTGAATTTCCGCTAAATCCTTGCTAATTGTTCCTTTATTAAGTTCAACGTTAAGAATAATCTTTGCCATTTATTTTACTCCATAAATTTATCAGTACGGCAAATCGTCGTCACCGTTAGTGTCGTGTTTAGGTGTTTTGTCCGAAATGGTACTTGTCCCAAGTTTTTTATATTCGGACAAATCAATATGTCTGTCGCTTGCTTCTTTAACAATGTCGTTGCGGTGCATACCTGCAATGAAACTGTCTACAACGCGCGCTTCTTGGTCGTCAACAAAGTTGTCCCAAAACGGACGCGGCATTATAGTGCGTCCTTCCGTGTCTTTATCAACAGGGTAAGACCAACCACGATCGCTTTGAATAACCTGTATAAGCATGTCCCCTTCGCGTTCGTCCCACGCAGTCTCAACATGGTCGCCCGATGGTAAATAAGAAAACTCCATTTCTTCGTCACGCACCGTTATGTCCATATTAAGTGCACTGCCAAGAGGCGTACCGCCGCCGTAATCTGTACGACGTTGATATTCTTTAGGATCGCCCCACGCCTCGTACCAGTCAACGCGAATATGCTCTTGTAGATTATCGACCATCTCGCTACCAACATAGTGAAGCGCAACTGGGATTTGCACCTCGACTTCTTTTTCGACAGTATTTATATCGTCGTCCAAGCCCTCTATTTTTGATGTAACATTGATATCGGGCATATATTCCCTCTTAATTTAGAAAACGCCACCCCACGCCTCAAAAATGGCGTGGGAGGCGTTTTGAGTAATTTTTAGTCCGTAACGATTACGTCCATTACCGTTTTTACATCGGAATTGTTGGTAAGCGTTATGGTGATTTTGCCGTTGCCTGCAGTGCTGCCTGCGGTAAATACGCCGTTTGTCACGGCACCCAGCGAGGAAGCAGTAACAACATAGGTCAGGTCGCCATATGAAGGCTGCGCGACTTCGCCGTTTTTCATGAGGTACTTAACGGGGATCGTTGCGCTCTTGCTCTTTGCTACGGACAGAACGCCGCCTGCAACAAACAACGATTCAACAGAATCGGCAACGTCGCCGCAGGGTACATACACGTAGTAAGCGTAGTTGGAACCCTCATTCGAGCAGTCGCGGTAGTCCGAAGTGGATTGTGCGTCTGCGTCGGGACGAAGTGCCGTCCAACTGTAGTCGGTTGTTGCCACGTCTGTTTGAGACGCGCTGATACCGGGGTCGCCGTTGAATTGCGCACGAGGCACAATCAGATACAGGTAGCCTGCAAGAGAACCACTTGCCACAGACGAACTCTGTTTGCTGTACACGTTGAATTTGATTTCCACCGTAGCCGTCTGCGGAATGAAGTTGGACGGAATGCCCAATTCGGTTGCCGAAGCAGGGTCGCTGTAGTAGAAAATGTCGTAGGCGGCTTCCGTATAGGAGCCGTTTACAACGCCCGTTGTCAGGTTCACGCCAACATTCGAGCCTTGGTACGAATCGGAGCCGTGCACTTTAACAAAGCACCATCCGAGAGTGTCCGTGTCGGGCTGTCCGTAGTGTTTAACGGGACGATTGGACGCGAATACGTCGGTAGGAATTTTAAGCACACCTGCAGTGGGAGCAACGTTCGTTGCGCACACGGGCACGATACCGTTCTGCTTAAGCGTACCGCCTGTAATCAGGCGACGTTGACCGAGAGAAAAGGCATTGGACGACAGAGAGCCGCTCAGACGGCTGGTGTCGGGGATAAGAATCAACACGGGAGCACCGATACCGCCTGTTACTTCACCGGCGTTTACACTACCGGTTACAGACGATTCTGTGGGCGTGTTGTCGAAGCCCAAAATGCTCCCCGTTGTAGGGTCAATGATTGTAACTGTCGCGACACCTTTAACGAAAAGTTTAGGGTCGCCGAAATTGAAAACGTTCATATTGTTCTCCTTGTTTAAGAATTGTTTTGTCCTTCAACTTGTCCTATTTGCCGTCCCAAGTTTGCCGCACTCACGGTGCCGTAGGAATTGTCGATAACGTCGGCGAACCAAGACGGACAGGGATTTCCGTTCTTGAAAGTCACCATTCCCGACATTTCTGCTTGCGCCATTATTTTGAAGCGCAAGCCCCGTTCGATAGCGCGGCGACGATAGACAAACTCACGTACTGTCCAATCGTCGATATCTCGCTCACGGACATTGGACTGATATGCCACCGAAGCAATCAGGTCGTTTATGTTCAAGTCCAGTTTCTTTTTATTGCGTCCTTGAATTTCCTCTAATTCTTCGGCAGATTCCACCAATTCAATGTTGTCGCTTTCGTCGGGCAACACGATACCATTTTGTTTGGCAAGCAAAGGGCGGACGTACACGGCGAAATCTGTTGCGGAAATTTCCGCTTTGACTGCGCCCTGTTGCACCTCTACGTGGTCTATCTCGATGTCGTTATTCCTTTCTCGCAGAAAAATGTTTTTGCGAAAAAAATCGTCGAGGTTACAGTCAATCCGCAGAGCCAGTAGCCATAGCGTAATTATTCGCTGAAACAATCCTGTGATTGCACGCCCCTCTTTTACTTCGTCGTTTTCAAAGCAAAAGACGGCGTTAAGGTAGTCCTTGGCTGCATATCGTACAGGGAGAGAGCCGATACGCAAAGCCCAGGCGTCGCGACACGAAACAAACGTTTCGTAGTTTGCCATTGTTACCGGATAGTAAGTCAGTCCCTTACACTTGATAGGTAAACCTTTTCTGACAGCACTATCCTCAATGTTCTTTTTGGAAGGTTGGCTCATTGTTTATTTCCTGCCTTCTTCACTTTTTATCTCTGCCGCATGCGCGGAGCGATAACTGTAACATTCCTGTGCACCCTCTGAGTTTTCAACTCTGTTGGTGCACATACACTGTTTTTGATGTCCGCAAAAAGCCTGAACGACTTTTGCCTTTGTGTCGTAACTCTCGTTCGGTTTTACAAGTAACGAGCACATCAAAACATCAAACTGCGTTCTTATTGCGTAGGGACACTTCCAATGTTTAATCATTATCAATATCCCTCCAATTCGATTTCGACCGTCTTGCTTGCACTGCCGTAACCGACAGTAATTTTTAACGGTGTATCGGACGGCTTCAGACACTCAAAAATCATTGAGTTTTCGGTGCTGCCAAAATCTGCGTCGTAGGTGCCGTCCTCACCCTCAATTTGCCATAACGGCGTCTCTTCGGAGATTTTTCCGTCGATAAATACTGCCGCCGAGATTTCGACCTGTTCAAATTGTTTAAGTGAGGTCGGAATAATACTCGTAAACGAAACCGATTCTGTCTGAAAGGCTGATACAACCAGTTTGAAAATGCCTTGTAATTCTTTGTTCTGTTCGAGCGTGGCAACAATCTCAACCGAGCCTTCTGCGACCCCTGTAACAACGCCGTTTTCGTCAACCGTCGCGATTTCCTCGTTGGTTGACGACCACTGCCACGTCAAAGGTATTTCTTCGGAAACATCGTTGTGGATAAACGAAGCAAAGAGTTGAGTTTGATTGTTCACCGAAATCTCGGCGTTACCAACGACAGACACTTCAAAAGTTTCGGCACGACCGCCTGCAATAAAATGTTCGGTAATGTCGTCTGTTTCGGTCGGTTCTTCGACACGGGCATTAAACGTGACATAGTGGCAACTGTTACGGTCGCCTGAAAACTCTTGCATAAAGTTTGTCACGCCTGTAATGTGGTAAGCCTTTGTACCTAAAATCAGGCGGCTGTTTTCGTGTAACTTTGCCGTATTGTCGTTCAACTGACAGATAACTTTGAAATACCCGTCCATAAGCACGATATTGCTCGGATTAGTGTTGTCGTTGCTTGTCATTTGGTAACTTTCAACAACAATCGGTTCGGTTACTATGTTGCCGTATTCGTCGTAAGTGTTGTACGAAGCATTGCAGCGAGCGACAATTGCAGTAGATTTTGCCGACGAAATGTTTGACGGGTTAATGCACAGCCACACACTACCTGCTGTTTTGATTTTCGCGCCGATAGGAAAATACTCGATACTGCGGTCGGAGAAAAGAATGACTTTTCGATCGTCCGACTTTTGGCTGTTCAGCGACGAACGTTCTTTCTTAGAAACGTCCGCAAGCCTTATGTTAGCCTTAGTCCACGTATAGAAGTCGTCCGTCAAGCCTTGGACTTCAGCCGCGAAGTAATTCGTCGAAAGATAAGCGCGTTGTTCGTCATAGGCTCGCGTGCGCTGCGCCATATATTGAGTTTGGCGACTGCCGTACTGCGCAGGCTGATTGTTTGCAACAGGCGCGCATGTACCGCCAAAACCCGAAACGCCTCGCATAAATTTTTCAGATTGCGACTTAGACATGCTCACTCCTTATTTACCACTGTCGCGCGAAATTGCTGTTCGCCGATTTCCATACTGTTGGGGGCTTGTGCAGTCTCTACCGTAACGAACCTTATCGCAAGTTCGCGCTTGTTTACTTTCATTTCGATTAGAGCCTTGGAAATCACATCAAGAAATTCCTCGCACGACATTTTTACATTGTTGGATTTGTCAATCTTTACGTAAACCGTTTCCATAAACTACCACCCCAACGTTACGTTTTTGCCGAGCAAAGGTCTGTTGTCGTCTTGCGTCACGTCGTTGTTTTTGGTCGTTGCCAATTGCAACCCGAAAACGACCTCGCGTCCAATGTTCGTTTCACCGTCGTAGACAAGTTTACTTCCGCAGTCGGGGTGACAACGTTTGCTGTACATAAACGTGCCGACACCGGTCATATTGACACCGTTAAAGGCTTCAATCAAAGACTGTTCCAATGCAAGCGTGCGGTTGTACTCGTCCGTTTTTGTGTTAGCCTCATATGTGTAATGGGTCAGTATGCGGAAATGCACCGCCATTGTCGCCGAAAACTCGTCGTTAGGCACTGTGCGCCCGGTGAAAACATAAACGCGTGTCTGCGCCGTGGTCTGCGACTGTTTCGCCCAAAATTGCGGAAACAGTCTGTATCCCTTTGGCGTAGACGGGTTTTCTGCCTTATCGGGGTTAAACACCACCGACATTTTTTGTTTGATAGTCGGCAACTCATGCGAAAGCGGTTTTGCCTCGTCGTAGTAAAGATACTTCCAAAAGCGGACGCGCGACTTCGAGTTGTCGTCTGTAGGCGCATAGCCCAATGCCTTGTTTGGTGCGTCGAGCAAATAGTCGCAAACCATACGCGGAATTTTCGGAGCCTGCTCCATGTTTATGTAACTTTCCTGCGTGTTGAGGTAAGGGAACCATTGCGACGTTGTATTAGGCATTTTCCGTGTTCTCCGTAATAGTCGGTGTAACCGCTTCTTTTGCAAGGTTTTGAAGGTTTTCGGTCAGTTTTTCCACCATTTCGGGTGTAGAAAATAATCCGATTGCCTTTATCAAACGTGCCAAAACGTCTGTATTAGCCATTTTGAGGTTGTAAATTTCCGTTTCTACAAACTTGCGGAAATCCTTGTAGTCCGCCTCGATATCGAACGCCTTGTTTTTAAGTTCGGGATTGACCTTAAAGCGCGTAAGTTGATTGAGAACGTGACTACCTGCGTAATAATCGTAGTTGGCGACGTCGTCGATGTCGGCAGGGAACTGGATTTTGAGATAAAACGTCAGAAAAGTTTTAAGCAGACAAATCGCCTTGATGTCCTGACGTTCGACCTTGAGCGGCGGTATAGCCATAAGGTCAGGGGTAATATCCAGCACCTTGTAATCCACATCGACAAGCACGGTTTCTGCAATGTCTTTTGCAAGACGATTTTTTACTTCAAGCGGCATATACGAGCGAGCATTCGCAAGCATGTCTGCCGTAAGTTCAAACGGTTGATTTTTCATTTTTTCTCCTTAAATCTTCGGTTCTACTTTGATACGGTTGAAGTAATGAACGTCCTGTTCCAATTTGCGCATTTGAGAGGCAAGTTTCGTCCTTACGCGTTCAAGTCTTGCGTCGCCCACTTTCATGCGGTTTGCCCGGTTCTGCTCGAAGAAAGAGTCATCCTCGACCTTGGAAACATACGAAAGCCAGTCGTTCTCAAAGCGCGTCAGCCAGCCGTACTCGAAACAAATTCCGAGAATGCTCATTATCTGCGGCGACAAATCGTTTACGAAATAGCCGTCCGTGTAAAAATCGAAGTCGATTATCGTTCCTGTCGTAAGCGGATTGTCTGCGCTTGCCGGGATTGTGATCTGTGCGCTCTCAGCGTCATACGAGGCGTTTACGATAGGCTGTACGCTGACAACCTGTCCGTTCGACACAGTAATCGACTGCGCCGAAAACAACTCGTAGCCCTTGTAAGCGTCGCCCAAAGCCACCACGAATGCACTTGTTTTGTCCTCAGTCAACGTGTATCGATAAGAATCGAACTTCGGGGCAACCAAATTCGGTTTTTCTTCAGATCCAAACAAATACATCGGCATTTGTCGAGGAAGCGTAAACAACGACATTTGCGGCAACAGATAGTTCCACATTGTCCAAGCATACACAGGCTTGTTCGTCACCGATTTTTCTGTAAGCCTGATGTCGTCAACGTAAGGCGCACAGTATTTTGTCAATACTTCAAGAGTAGGAGTCATGTTAGTCCTCGTCGGAAATCATTTCGTTAGCCATGCTCGTCAGAATGGGCGTAAATGCCCCGTCGGGATAGCCGCACGTTTTAGATACCTTGTTCAATTTTTTGACCTTCGCCAAAGTCACGTTTTCGTCGTGTTTTTCAAAGTACGCGGTCATTAGGATATCGATGACCGTTTGCTTGTGCGCCTTGCATAGGGTTGTAAACAAAGCGCAAAGTTCGTCTACGGGTTTTCTCGTAATGTCAAAGTAATCAGCCGCAGACAGGATTTCGCCTTTTTGGTAATCCAAGCCGAAGCGTTTACGTTCCTCGTCGGACAAACCGTCCGTCACGACAATCTGTCTGTCTCGAAGCAATGCTTCCACCACGGGCACGCCAAGGCTTTTAATGAAGTCCTTTTTCGCAACGTCTATTGCAGTGGCAGGACGCGTTATTTTGCCAAGGTCGCTAAGCGCAACACTGGTTCCGCTTGCAATGCACCCGATAAACATCAGCGTGACGTATTTGTCCTCTGCCACCTGCACAACGGTTGTATGCGCCTCGTCTTTTCTCTTTGCCGCGTCTGCTTCCGCTTGTTTTTTCAACGCACGCTGAATCATTTCGACAACTTGTTTTTCGGTATAAGTGTTTTCTTTGTTTTCTTCTGCCATTTTTTCGTCTCCTTACGGTTATATTTTGGCTGTGGGCATTGACGGAGTTGCACCGCCGATACTGTTATGCCCATGCGCGGAGACCGAAGTCTCCGCTTGGGATTAGGAGGCGTACACGGACTTGATAACGCCGATTTTGCTTGCGAAAACGGGTTTAGCGTCCATTGTTGCGGTAACGTTGATTTCGATAGTGAAATCAGCCGTACCCATTACGCCTGCGTCAGGTGCCGGGGTAGCAACAAGGTCAATCGGGGTACCTTCGTAGTAACCACCGATAATGGGCGCGTAGCCTCTCTTGGCAAGGATGTAAATATCGTCGCCCGTATCGATCGTGTCGATTGTCGTGTTTTGCGTGCCGGGGACAATAACGGGAGACACTGCGAAGAGGTCAACCGAGCCAGCCTTAGGCAGGAAGCCGTTACGGAACCATTCCTGACCGAGACCGTATTGCAAACCGGTGATTGCACCGCCTGTGCCGTCCACGGGCAGCATTTGAGACAACGCACTACGCGTACCGATTGCCATAAGGTTGTCCACAAGCACGCCGTTGACGGCGGCAACCTTGTCGCTGATAGCCAACAGGTTTTGAGTGGAATAGGTTGTAGCCTTAAGACCTGCGGGAATGTAGGAACCTGCAACAGCCGCTTTGAATGCGCGAATCATCTTCGCGTAAATCTTGCTGTACATGCCGTTGATAATCGCGGCATAGTAACGACCTGCGTCACCCTGAACGATGTCCTGATACCACTTAATCTTTGCCTTGCAGACCATGGGTGCAGGGTTAAGAGTAAGGGTCTTGGCATACAGGTAGTTAGCGGTTGCGGAATGGCTTGCGCCCCAACTCGTGTCCTCGAAAATGAAACTGTCGTTGGAACCGATGTTCACTTCCTTGGTGCCGCCGAAGGGGATTGCTTCCCACTGCATAAGGCTCATACCGACGGAATCGATAACTGCCATATACAAGGGCTGGATTACATCGCGGTCAATTGCCGCCATTGTGCGCAGGAAAACGGGGTCTTGGGCAAAGCGCATGCTCTGCTTACGAAATTCCTCAAAGTTTTCGGGCGCGTCCTGTCCCGTCATTTTGCAGGCTTGAGCAGCGCAGAAAAGAAGTTTCTTTTCAACGTGCTTGCGTTGCAGTGTCGGGTAGTCGTAATCCGTACCGTTGAGGCGAGAAACGTATTCTTCAACGCCGAAGTCCTTGTTTGCCTTGCGTTGGTTATTGATAAGGTTGCCGATGTATTCACAAGCAACCAAACGTCCCGTGCTGACGATTGCTTTACGGGAAAGTGTCTTGTTGTTGACGGCAATCTTGTTTTCGGATGCGTCGTCAGCAAAGAAAACTTTGCTGGAAATGGAATTGAGTTTGAGTTCTTTCATTTTGCGTTAACCTCCTAAGCAGCAGCCTCTGCCGTTCTCTTTGCCACAACGACATAGCCTGTACCCCAAGCCTCAACGCCTTCGGTAACGTTGGTGGTACGCAGCAACTCGAAGTAAACTCCGCTACCACCGGCAGGTGCCGACGCGGAAGCAACGAGCAGACCGTTTGCGATTGTGATGTATTTCATGTTTGCAGCCGAGGGCAACGTCGAGAAGTTGCCTGCGCCGAACTGGTACTGTTCACCGATAATGATTTCGGTGAAATCACCCATGTTACCGTTGGGTAGACCCAAACCAAGGGTGTTCATACCAAGGTGGTACTGTTGGTCGCCGCTTCCGACGATGTTTACGTCGTAGTTGTTGAAGGCAAAAATGCCCGTGTGGTCGCCGTATGCGCCACCGCTCGTGCCGTTGGTTGCGGCATTGAAATACCACGTATTTCCGTTAAGAATACGGGGGTTGCCTGCACTGTCAACGACGTCCTCGTAGCCCGATACGGGAATGAGACCGTTTCTTACGCACAAAAGACCTGCGGAGCAGTCTGCGCCGACAAAGGATGTGCCTGTGCCCGTACCAAACTTGCCTGCAACGTTTTGAGTGCTGTTTCTTGCACCGTTCGAGACTTTGGTCTCAAACATTGTTTTTTCAATGAACATAGTTTGATTTTCTCCTTGTTAGATTTTTAATCTGCCAACACGTTTTCGATGTTCTTGCGAACGTCGTCGGTTTCGTCTGCGTCCTTAGAGGCGTTGAGAACCGACTTCCAACCGAAAATGTTGCTTGCGGCGTTGTTTTTGGCTACAGCCGCAGTGTTGATTGCCGTCATGCAACGGCTGTCAACTTCTTTCATTGCCTCGCGGTCGCCAATGAAGTGACCTTCTTTGTTGACCATTTCCACGTACTCGGACACTTTTTCGTCTGTCAGAAGGTCGTCGCACGCGTTTTCGGCGATGTCTGCGTTGGGGTTAGCCTCACGGTTTTCAGCCAAACGCTTTTTGATTGCGTTGATTACCGCGTCCTTGCGTCTTGCCGTTTCTTGGTCTTGCATTGCCTTAAGAGCCTTGCTCAGCGTTGCGTTTTCCTCTGTCTTTTGGTCGAGGTCGGACTGCAACGAGCGAATTTTGCCGTCACTTTCAGCCATGATTGCGTCCAATGCAACTGCAACTGCATTGTCGCCCTCACCAAGTGTCACGGAAGCGTTGACGGCGGTCTTTGCGCCCTCGATTACTTCACCGTTTTCCTTGGTGGCTGTCGCGTAGTACAATTCGTTGTTTTTGAGCAATGCCACACCGTTTCCGTTGACGGCAAGTGCCTTAAAACCGACAAACTTACCGTCCAAGTCTTTGAGTTTGAGCATTGTTTTTTCTCCTTGATTTGTTTTGATTGCGGATTGATTTGTTTTATTAGGGTCGTACTGCGAAGCGACGCGCAACGTAAGTTGGCGCACTGCGTTTCCGTCCATTTGCGATAAGGTGCGGACATTAGCGTCGGCAACGGCAGGCGGTACGTCGTCACCCAAAATCGTGGTTCCCAAAATCACATATTTTGTGTAAACTTCCGTCGAGCCGTCGCGATACATTTCCTGAACTAAGGTTTCAATGGAAACCGACATTCCCTCAAGTCCCTGTTTCTTGAGTTTGTCTACCAGTTCCCTTGCGTACCAAGCCCACAGATAACCCACACCGACTATCCATTTTTTGCCGTCACGTTCCTCAAAACGGATATTGTCGCTTGAGTTGAAGAAGCCGACAATACGTTCGGCGGTGTCGCCCATAAACGAAGCGTACTCCGTTCCGTCTGCCGCCCGTACCATTTCAAAGTTGTGACCGTCGCCGATTTTGTTTCCGACATAGGCGATAAGAATCGGGGTTTCGGCAAAGAGTTTGCGGTGTTCCTCAAGGTTTTCGTACCGCCAGTCATTGCGGTTTGTTTCTCCGTTGAGTAGCCACAACTCTATTCTTTGCTTCAATCCGTCCGATTCGCTGAGCACACGCAGTTCGCCCGATATGGAAACCGTTTTGTTCGGAAAAGTCTTAAAGTTCATAGGTCTGTCCTCCAATATGCAAAAAAACGTGGTAAAACGCACGGCATTCGAGCCATACATTCAACCACGTTCGGTGTCATTGTTTCACGTTTGAAACAACCTTATCTTGCATATTCAATTGTCTTTTTGTAGTTACTTTTTGGCGTTGATTTCTTTTGTTTTTGCTATGTAAGCATTCAATTCATTAGTCCAAAAGTCCTCAACGTAGTCCATGCCGTACTTAACGCAAGCGTCCTGCACTTTGGACAATACAATTTCGCGTTTTGCGTCGGCTGACAATTCGGTAACTTGGTCTTTGGCTTTCAGTGCTTCTGCTGCTTGCGCCGCTTCTTCCATAATTTTGCGGATTATAAGCAACGTGTTGGCAAGGCGCGTTTTGTCTCTCTGTTTGATGTACAAAATTGCCATTGCCGCAAGGCTGCCGATTATGATAATCACAATGACGAGTTGCGCAATACGATACCAAACGGTATCTTCCGGAATCCACGAAAGCAAAAACTCAAGCGTTTCGAGAAGGCTCACGTAAATCACCTCACATTCCTTTGACCTAAATAAGGTCAGCAAGTCCCACCGCTGTGTCCTCCGTCGTTACAGTCTCACTGTTAATCGGGTCAGCAACCGTCGCTTCTTCTGCGGTTTCGACTGCCTCGTCCACGGGAGCCTCAATAAGACCAAGTTCTACGGCGATGTCTCGCAGTTCGGCACATTCCGCTTGCACGGCGGAAACGTCAAACTGCGTAACCTTGGCACCCACGGCGTCCAACTCGGATTTCTTGCGTTCCAGTGCCTGTTGCAGTTCTACAACTTCACCCTGTACACGTTGAAATTCCACCTTGTCCGTTTCGTGTGCGTCAAGCATTTCCTCTCTGCGTTTCATTTCTTTGAGAATGATATCTCCTTTCACGTTCCTGTTCCTCCTGTTTATTTTGTGTGTTTTTAGGAAAGAAAATATATAGTTTACAGTTGCGCTCGCAGGTTTCCGCCGTTATTTTTATCGTTTGCGTTTTTTGCGGCGAAACGGCGCACACAACGTGTTGACTATCTTAAATTATTTTGAGACATTTCAGTGTAATCAAGGCAATAAACACCAGCGCGACAACCACTACGATAAATATAAAGCCTGCTTTTACCTTAGGTTTAACGTTGTCGTTTACGTCCTGATAGCGGCACATCACGTTGTCGAGGTTGTCAACAATGGTCTTGACTACACCAAACGGCACGCCGATAAGTATCGTCTTAATAAGATACAGCGGCGACAGCAATCCAACCAGTATCACCATAAGCCACTGCGGCAGGTGCGCCAGTACGCCGAAGTCGTTGAGCACCGCCTCGTACAACCTCCTGCGTTCCTTTTGCTTGCCCGTTTCTGCGTCGATAGCCTGCGCTTCGGCAGTCTTGACCTTGGCTTGACTTTTGGCAAGCATTTCCTGCGCCTTTTGGTCTGCCAATGCCTGTGCGACGTTTTCGTCCTGCACCGCCTTGGCTGTTGCCATTGCGCCGACGACATCTTCCGCCTGTTCCTCAAACGATTTGTTCTTGTCCAGGGCGACCTTAATATCCTGCGCCGAGATGTCGGTTATGGAACGAGGTTCGTCCGTCACGGGCGTTATTGCAGTTTCCGTGCTTTCTTCTGTTTCGTTGTTTTCGTCGCCCTCTTTAATCTGAGCGGCGATTTTTCTTATTTCGTCCATTTCCATATTTCATCACCTTAAATCATTCCACTGCCCATTCCACTTTTGAGAGGTCGATTTGGAAGGCAGGACGCACTCGGTAACCAATGTTGAAAGATTCATAGTCGAAAAAACCATAGTAGCCGTTAACATAAAACGCATTAATATCGTTATCGACACGAGCGGAGCGCAGCCATAGAAATTGGCTACGACTAACGCTATCGTTCCAAAACATTTGCCGTATATCTGTATCGGTGAAGTCGCCGTTTGCGGAAACGCCCAAGTAATCAATTGCTTCGTGTATGCTCAACGCATAGACATTGCGACTTCCGACTTCTGCTGTACCATACGACACACCCGACGAGTTATCGTAATAGTAGCGATTGCTTGAACCATAGGTTTGATGATAATACGTTCCGCTACTTTGCGCACTACTGCCATATCCCCACATGTCTTGATTGATTACCTTGGGCACGATTGCCGCTTGCATTGTCGCAGACAACGTAGCAAAAAAAGTTTCGTTCAGGTAAGTATCAAGGGTGCTGCCTTGATATTGCAGTCCTGTTCTACCGCTGCTAAATGTCACTGTCTTGCCCGTAGCATTAAATGCCTGCGAGGTACTTGCGTCGTACATTGCAAGTACTTCAGCAAAGTCGTCTGCAACCTTAATCACTCTGTATTGTTTGCCCTCAATGGTAATAACGTCACCCTTGGCGACTAAAGGTTGGTCTTGTGTTCCCTCGATAGTCACGGTGACTTCGCCGGTGGCTTTGCCGATAATCAACTTTCCTGTAGTAATGTCGTATTCGACAATACTTGCGTTGGCTACCGAGACTTCTGCTGGCAAAAACCAGTCTGTGTCGGCAGCAAGCGTAATTTCCGCCTGTGTGCCCTGCAAAATTTTGGCAGGGGCTGTCGGTGCCGTTACGTGGGTAAGCATGTAGGTTATTGAGTACACGCCGTAGGTCAACGCCGTGCTGTCGGCGGCAAGCAATTCGTTGTTTGGCGATGTAACGCGCACTTTGACGTTGTAAACGCCAACGGCGTAGTCGGCAAAAACCATAGTAAGGTCAACCGTTTTGTTGGTGATTTCCGCGCCCTGCACGTTGTCGATTACAATGTAGTACTTGTCGGCAAAAGCCCCGTTGCGAGTGTCCGTGACAGTCAGTACGCCCGTGTCGCTTATGGCAATCGTCGGGGCGTAAAGGCTTGGCGTTTCACCGCTGCCGCCACTAAGCGTGCCTACGACGCCGAGTATCGACACGCCCTCTTTGATGTTTTCGGGGACAATGTTTGAGTCGATATCCGCCGTAACCGCGCCGATATTAACCTGTCCGATACCGCAGTAGCCCTCGCTCGGCGTTTCAACCTGCGCTTCCGTGCTCGGAGAGACCGTGACATCTTCCACCACGGGCACAACCTCGATATTTTCAGCACAGTACGTGCCGCTCGTTTTAAGCAAAACGCCGTTTTTATCTTTAATTTCAATTTTCATTTCAAGACCTCATTGGGCTACTTAGACCACGCGATTTTTGACAAGTCGATTTGGAAGGCAGGACGCACTCGGTAACCAATGTTGAAAGATTCATAGTCGAAAAAACCATAGTAGCCGTTAACATAAAACGCATTAATATCGTTATCGACACGAGCGGAGCGCAGCCATAGAAATTGGCTACGACTAACGCTATCGTTCCAAAACATTTGCCGTATATCTGTATCGGTGAAGTCGCCGTTTGCGGAAACGCCCAAGTAATCAATTGCTTCGTGTATGCTCAACGCATAGACATTGCGACTTCCGACTTCTGCTGTACCATACGACACACCCGACGAGTTATCGTAATAGTAGCGATTGCTTGAACCATAGGTTTGATGATAATACGTTCCGCTACTTTGCGCACTACTGCCATATCCCCACATGTCTTGATTGATTACCTTGGGCACGATTGCCGCTTGCATTGTCGCAGACAACGTAGCAAAAAAAGTTTCGTTCAGGTAAGTATCAAGGGTGCTGCCTTGATATTGCAGTCCTGTTCTACCGCTGCTAAATGTCACTGTCTTGCTTGTAGCATTAAATACCTGCGAGGTACTTGCGTCGTACATTGCAAGCACTTCAGCAACCGCCCCATTGGTATTGAGCACCCTGTATTGTTTGCCTTCTATAGTAATAATGTCACCCTTGGCAGCAAAATTCATTATAGCCCCATCATATGTCGGAATGGTGCCGACCATACGTTCGTCCTGAGAGTAGCCGATTGTGCCAGCCAACATTTTTTGCGGCTCCAATGTTCCGTCAGACGTATCAAGCGTAGGTATTTCCGCATCCAACCCTACAGACTTGAACCCGTCGTAACCCTCGTCAGGCGTGAAAACGTAAGTGCCGTTTTTCTTGACTATGTAATTTTTGGTCTGAAGGATACTGGTTTTGCCGTCGGCTATGCCTGCGCCTGCAAGCAACAACCAAAATGCACTTGCCATGGGCACTCACCCCCTTGTGGAGGCAACGTACACGTTGACGTAACCGCCGACCACCTGAGCAACGTTCAACTTGATGTCGCAAAGACCGCCGATGTAGAAGTTGTACACGCCCATGCTTGTAAGCGCGTTCTTTACCGCAAACGCCTGGTCGAAACCGCCGATTGCAACGTAGTTACCTTCGGGGTCGGTACGCCCGAGAACCTGAACGTTAAGCGTGGTTGCAGTGCCTGTAAGTTGCAGGCTCAGCATGTCCGCTTCGCGATTGATAATCAAATCGGAAGTTTGCGCCGCCGTCACGTTGCGCAAATTGAGTATGTTTTCTCTAATCATGGTTGTCTTGCTCCTTTTCTGTCAATTCGCCGACGTAGCCGTCAAACGTTGTCTTGCTTCCGCCGTCCTCGTCCCAACGTGCCCACAGTTCCAGCACGGTTGTGTAGTCGCGACTGTTTGCAAGCATAAGTTCCTCGGTTTTGAGTGCCATGGCGCGAAATTCGCCTTTGTCGGTGGCAGCGTGAAATGCTTCCAGTGCCTCGTTGATATGCTCGTAGAAGCGCACGACAAGGTCAAACACCTTGCCGACATCACCGCTGTTGTCCATTTCGCCGTAGATGTCCAACTCTTCCGTGGTCGGGTACACCTGCATAAGGTGTCTTTCGTGAAGCAGGTCGCCGAAGATATCCAAACGTTCCAACTGGACGTGCGCCGAACGGTGAATGAAGTCCGACAGGTGCGGCATACCCATTTCGATGTACACGTACTCTTTGAGGGTGTCCAGCCACTTGTTGGCGTCGCTGTACGCGGCGTTTACGTCTCGCGCAGGCTGGCGAAGTTCGGCAAACTGCGACGTGGCATTGAAATTGAATTTATTTTTTAACAATACTGACATTTCCGTTTTCCTCTACTTCTCCGATAAGCCTACGTTTTACTTCGTAAACTTTGCCGTTCATTACTTCAAGCCTGTTGCCGCGTTGCGTAACCGCAGTAATCAGGTCTGTAAGGCGAGCCGTCAGTTTGGGTGTATCATTCGTCTGTGACATTGCGCTCGCTGTCCTCCGTCGTTTCGTTGCCCTCGGTGATAGTCTCGTTTCGAGGGCGTCCGCCGGTGCTACCTGCGCTGCCGCTCTTGCCGCTTTGAGTGTAGGACGTGGGCGGTGGCGTAAGCAAATCCAGCAGTCCGCTGTTGTTGATTGCCTTTGCCATGCTGACCTTGTCAATCCAACTTTCGTCGTCAAGGGCACACAGAATGAAGTATGCCGACGTGTCACCATTTGCGATTGCCGTTTGTGCATTTTTGCGCGTTGTTTCGTCGGTGTAAATCGAACCAAACATTTTGAATTGCCAGTTGTACTTGAGGTTAAGGCTTTCGTACAAATGGTTTACCATACGCTCGATACCGAAGTACACGCACTTGCCGTACTCGCTTTCCAAAAGTGCCGACAGGTTTGCTTGCCCTGCCTTCGGGTCGTCCAAGGGGATAAGTCCCGACAAGCCGATTTTTTGCACTTCGTATTTGTTGAAACTGCTTGACACCTCGTTGGCGTTTGCGCTCTCGGCGTAATCGTGCGACTTGATGTTTTCGACAGGGGCAGTAAACAATGCCGCACCCGTCGTGTTGTTCTTCGTCATCAGGTCGTCGAAGTACGTTTCAAACAATGTGCGCATGCCGAGAGACAGGCGTATGCCGTCGTCCTCGGTCGCACTGTTGGTGTTGTAATACGGGATTTCGCCCGTAAAAATCTTGATAAGCGGATTGAGCACAAGGCTGAGTTGCGCCGCCTCGTAGTCGGATTGCTGCGCGTAGGTCATAAGCATTCCGCTGAAGGGGGTGATTGTCGCCGCCGTCGTATCGTCGATTTCAAACGTCCACACCTTGTCTACGGGCAAACTGACGTAATACGCCCACCGACCGTCTTGCTTGAATACTTGCGGTGAACCTGCGGCGTTGGAACGAACGTTGTCGGGATAAAACGACTTCGACTGATACACGACCTTGCGTGAGGACTTGCTGTCAGGATTATCGGCAAACATTCTGCTGAAATCCTGCATATACGGCAGAAACAGATCGCCGTATTGAGTAACGTCAGTGCCCGGTTGCATAAAGTACATCAGGTCAAACGACACGGTGTAACCGCTTACGTTGTTGAAGCCGATTATTTTGCACCACGCTTGCGGCAACTCTTGCAAAAATGCGTAATCTACCTGATTGTGCACCTTGTCGATTTTGGTGCGCAATGTGCAAAAAACCTTTCCGTAGGTTGCGCAAAGACCCACAATCTTGTGCGCTTCGGTAGTAAGTCGCATTTTCTTGTTGAGTTTGTCAAGCAACATTGCTTCGCGCTTCCACTCTTCCGTCTTTGTCTCTTCACCCTTTATGTACATCGGCATTACAAAGTTTTTGTACGTAAGAATGTCCGAGTAGGTTTTTATGACTTTGTAGTAGGGATAAGACGTATAGCGCAAGCCTGCGCTGATTTCACCAAGCGTGCGCTCGGCAAAATACGGATTCCGCAGGGCTTCTTCAAGCGTGCTCTTGTCGTAATCAATAGGCAACAGGTTGATGCCCTTGACCCTTGAATTTTGTATCGACGGTTGATTCGCCTGAAAATTGCCCAGCGCGCGTCCCCACGCAGAGGACAATCCTTGTGTTCCGATAGAAACCGCGGCGTTTTCAACTATCTTGGCAAGTTTCTTTCCTATGCTTCGATAAGACATTTCGATTTGCACAGGTGCACTGTTGGCAACGGCTTCCGCTTTCTTTTTCGCACGACATTTAGCCACCCGTTGTCGGTTGGCTTCACGCTTGCGTTCCTGTTCCGCCGCTATTTCCTCGGGCGACATTTCCGTTGTCAGTTTCTTTGCCATTTGATAGTTCCCTTTCTACTGCGATTTCCTTTTCCAGTTCTGCCGTAAACTTCGACAGCAACTCTAAGTAAAGTTCTTTGTTTGCTTCTATCCGACGTTCGTTGACTGTAAGCATACACTTACCAAGCCAACGTTTCTCGTCGTCGGAAAGTTTTTTGTACTTATCTTGCGGTACGACTTGCATATCTTGCGGTTGTTTATCCGAAAATACCAAGTGATACCTTGTTTTTGACGACCAGTGCGAAAACTCGAAGTCGCCGTTCGGGCTGTCTGCACCGATATACAATGCGTAATCCATTTTATCTACCTCGTTTGGCAAGCAGGTTTACCCGATTGGCACCGCCTATGGGTCTTGCTCCCGAAGTGCGATTGTTGCCGACGGGCATTTTCTCGCCGTTCATGAGCACCGCCGCATAGGACGATTTAGGACGGTAAGCCGCCTTGACGAGTTCGTCCTCCAGTTTACTTGCAAAATGCAACCCGTATTTCAACGCCGACCATACGTCGCGCTGAATTGCCTGACTTTTGCGGACTTCCTTGAAGCCTGCGCCGCCGGGTTTAAGTTGCAGGTTAGCAATTTCCGCGCACAAAACGTCGGTTTGCCTGTACGGACGGACAATTTTTGCGTCGCCTACATCGTTTTTGATACCGTGCAACCGCTTGTATGCTTCTACGCCGTCTGCCACACCTGAGGTAAGCAACTCAATGTTGCCCTGTTCAAATTCGCGCTGGGCGTATTTTATCATTTCGTAGTCGCTGTCCACACCGCTGATTGAAGCCTTAAGCGGATAAATGACAGGCAGTGCGCCCGGTTGCTCGATTTCCGCATATTCGTGGTTTATGCAACACAGACACGGCGTGCCGTCCGTGGACGGTTTCATTAGTTCCTGCACGACCGTCTTTCCGACGGCTCTCGCGTCAACAACAAGGTAGGTTGGCTTGCCGCCTTCCTTACAGAAACGCCACCACAATTCTTTGAGTTTCGCTGCTTGCAACGCTTCGGTGGCAGGCGGAGCAAAATTGTCAACGTACACCGCTTGTTTGTTGAATTTGTCACGCTTTGTGGCAAGTTCAAACGGCGTACATTTCAACACTACGTCGGCGCATTTTGCGTTGTTTTGACCGCTTTCGTATGAAACGTCGTGCGCTACTATGTAAATGGGTTCGTCGTCGCCGCAATGTCGCAACTCGGCAATCTGCGTTTTTCGCGAAGCCGCAAGCGTTTCGTCGTCCAACACAGGGTTGTCGCCCGTGCCCGTGTATCTTGCGCCAAATTCGCGAAGCCAGTCTTGCGTCGTTAACTTCGATTTTTCCTTTTTGAAATAATCAACGTCACGTATGTTGGCAAACAAGGCGGTAATCCACGAGATGTCGGCGCAGAAGCCAGCATATGGATCGTCCGACAACATCGCCTGCAACGCTGCCGCGCGATACTTTGTAAACGCAGGGTTTTGCTGCGACGAGGCATTGCCGATGTAACTTTCTTTATAGTTTATGTGTACGGGGTCTTTTTCGCCGAGTATCAGACGTGCCGAACGGTTTGTCGGCGAAATCTCATTTTCAAACTTTGCAAAGTCGAACCCGTTTTCACCCTCTTGACCGATTTCTTCGCCGACGAGCGACGAAGAGTTGACGCCACGCGGCGCATACATCGTAAATTCCGATCCGTAAGGCGTTGTGATACGAAACATGTCCTGACGGTCATTATTTTTGCTCCACCAACTTGCCAATGTCGGATATTCGTTTTCGATTGACTGGAACGTCTGCGAAGCCAATGTTGCAGCCTGCTTTTGCGCAGGCGCACAATAGCGAATTATTTCGCCCGGGAAGAAAACGCCCTCGTGCATTTTTGACGCTTCTACGATAAAGGTTTTTGTCAGACCACGTGCGCCCGTAATCATTACGTTGCGGTATCGGGCAAAGGCGCGAAGCATCAATCTTTGAGGAAATTCCAGTTTGTAACGTGCGTCCGACGCTCTTACCACGTCGAGAAACATATCAGGATACCAACGGAAGAAACTGATTATCAGCCCTGCGACCTTAGGGTCAATCGTGCCGTAATCGTATGTTTTTTCACGCTGTGTCTTTTCCCACCGACCGCGCTTTTTGTTAAAGGTTTTGCCCTCGCCTGCGTATCCCGTCGGCATTACTTCTTACCACCTTTTGTCGTCGTTTTCTTTTTCGCCGAGCCCCCAACTCTCGTCACCTTTCCGATGTTGGCGTACTTCATATTTGCAATTTCCTGCTCGTTCGGTGTATCTGCAAACTCGTGGTTGTCGTCGTTCACCGCATACTTCGCGTCAATTTCTGTGACCGGAGGCAAACCGTTGTTGGCGCGCATTGTATTTATGAAATCCAACATAAAAACGTCGCAAGCGTCAAGTGTGTAATCGTACTTCGAGGGGCGTTGAGCAAATTTTGCTAAGGCGCGCGCCGTGTCCTCATACGACATAAACTCGCCGTGCTTCATTATGCCTGCTTTTTCAAAATACGACACCATTGCGTCCATACGCATGTCCTCGACTGGACGTTCGTCTTTCTTGCGCATGTTTTCAGAAGCAAGCATTTGATCTATCATTGCCTGTATAGCCTTTGCTTCCTTGTATGAGCCTTTGCGAACCAACATATCGCGCGTGCGCTTGAACTTAGTGACCGAAATCAACGTGTCGTCCATTTGCGGCGTTATCTGCACGCCCTTAAACGAAGCACGCCAGTTGAAGTACATTCTGTCCAGTTCGTCGTATTCGGCGGACGTGTATTGTTCGTCCCAGCCCCAGCGGTCGCGTTGAATCTGCGTCCCCGGCAAGCGAGCGACACGCTCTTTTTCGTGTCTGACGTATGCGCCGAAGTCTCTCTCGGTAAAATCCTTACCAAAAATACGTAACATATCCGTTACGCCGTTGGAAAAACGACTGATTTCGCCGTTCTTTTGCAAGTAATTACCGCTTTCGTCCAGTGCCGACAGATACCACTGCCACCGAGTGTCCTTGCTCTCGAATGTTTGTTTGTTAAAGTCCTCGGGTAGCAACATCGGCATGCAGGGAACATCGAATTTAAGGCACATAAAGTATAATGCCAACGAGAACCCTGCGTCCTGCGCAAATTCTTTGTAAAATTGTTCTTCGCAGTCAACGCAGTAACAACTCACGCCGTCAGCGCGCTCCCACGAGTTTTCCTCGTTTAGTTCCACCCCACAGCGACGACACTTTATCGAGGCGTTTTCTGATTTGTTTCCCATTACTACCTCGCATATTCAAAAAAAAAGACCAACCGCACAATTCATAGTTGCGCAAATTGGTCTTTGTCGTTAGACACACAACCTTATTTACGCCAAATTTGAGAAAATTGTAAAACAATACTTTCGGACAAATATATGGCAGTTGGGTTTTTACGGTTGTGATTGTAACACGGGATTTTTCAATTGTTCACACTTTTTGAATTTTTCCTGTGATTTTTTTGTAAAATAGGCTTTGTTTTGTAGTAGCCTTTTGGTGGTGCCTGAACGCTTGAAACGTCGGAAATATCGACTTTTTCAGCCGAAAACCACTTACAATCGGCAATTTTGTCGTTACAACGCTGCCAACACTTCTTGTTTGGGCAAAAATGACAGCACAAAAATTTTTTTTGACAAAAATTTTTCAGATTACATTTCATTACACATTTCCCTCTTATTTGCGTAATGTTTTTTTTCTTTTTTTACCCGTAGCAGAGTTGCGAGAAACCATAGTATTGTACGCAGTTGCGCAACGACAGGTAGATACGCGTTCGTTCGGTTGCATAGCGCAGTCTCTGTCTATGGTTTGGCACGCGCAAAAATCACAGTAATCCATTGCGCCACTCATGTCTGCGTTTTCTTTCTCACTTTCAAGCCACTTCTGTTTGTCAAGGCTTTTTTGTCTTTCTGCATTTTTCATTGTTCTTTCTCCTCACCAGTGTAAATAATCGTCAAATAACTGTTCACCATTTTTGGGTAATGTATCTTTCGTACAATTCCCCCCCCCCTATACATTTATCATTTTCGTTCGCTTTGTTTCGTTCATCTATAATTTTATCGCACAGCCAGCGAAAAGTTTTTGCATATTTAGGAAACATCTCCGCTTCTCTGCGCCGTTCCTTGTCACTTGCCATTGGACACATAATACATCCACAACGAGTAAAACCATATTTTTCGTAAATCGGGTTGATTTCGAGGTTGTACTTGGCAATGTACTTATCTCGTACAGCCGTAGACCACTGCGCCATAGGGTTGACGATAAAGTACTTGTTTGTGTAGCACATGTCCGTGTTGCGAACTTCCTCTGACTTGTCGAAGTGAAAATGCTGCGCATCGTTGTATTTCTTTGTGTTGCGTGTTTCAATGTTGTTTCGCTTTTTCGCTCGACCGTTGCTTTCGGCACGCCTTACGCCAAACGAATAGACAGCGAACGGGTATGGTTGATATTCTTTCAGTTCCTCGCAACAAAAACGCCTTGTGCGAAACGGCAACATTTTCTTTCGTATGCAGATTTGCCAAAAACTTTCTTTCGGCTTATGCACCTCACACTGAATACCTTGCGCCGCCCACTCGGTAAAGCGTTTGCGCACGTAGCGCACCGTGTCGGGAATGTCAAGCGTTGTATGGTTGTGAATAACTGTAAACTTTACGCCACTGCGGATAAATAAGTCAACCAAGCAATCGCTGTCCTTGCCGCCGCTGTACCCGACCACGTAACCATGGTGGGGACAACGTTGCAATGCTACGGGTTCAAACGTTTTTATCAGTTCGATTGCCGTGCGTTCGGCAAATTCAAGGTCGGTTTCACCAAAAATTCCCTGTTGCTCATAGGTTATCATTTGGCAGTTCCTCCACGTAGCACCAACCTTTCGGCGGCGCAGATAGTTGCGGTGCGTGTTTACAGTAGCCGTTTTCTACAAAGAACGCACAGCCTTTGCACCGCGCAGGTCGGTTTTCGCACCAACTTGTAAACGCCGACAGTTCTCTGTTTTCAAACAAAATCAGATTTTTGATATGTAGACAGTAGATTTTCTGTTTGCCCGTGCCTGCAAACTTTTTCACTTCGTCCATAGACATATGTCCGTCGCAGCAGAGTTTGTCGAGGTTACCGTTTTCGGAAACGTTTTCTTTTGCCACATCGAAGCAGCAGTCATACTCGTCAATGCGGTCGCAGATAAAGCCACCGACAACTTTACCGTTCGCCGTCGGCAGGGTATCGTCGTTTCCTTTTCCAAAGTACCCCTTGGGCAAAGTCAAATCATTAAACCGATCGTACTTGTAGCCTTTTTTAATCATGCAAAGGAAATCTACGACTATCCTGTCATTTTTGCAGTACATGTAGCATTTGAACGGCGGTTTCAGTCCGGGCTTTTGCTTTGATACAATCGCGCGGCACCCGTGGTTTACGATTTTTACAAACTGCTGTGGCGCAACACTTTTCATTACGGCTTTCGTTTTTCCTGCTTCTTCAAATCGCCTCTGTTGTATTTCAGTTTTCATTTTCTATTCCACCACCTCACCCAGTTCTGTTTTGCTCGAATCAGTCCACTCGAGTTTTCGTTCCGACTTATCCTCGACACTACCTCCAAAAGTAGCGAGGTTTACGCGCATTCCTATTGCGGAAATCAACGTTATGCTGTACATACCTACCTCGTCAGGCACAATAAGTTGTATGGTTTTCACTTTTCGTCCTCCGTCAAATCAATGACATTAACCTCTTTGACATATCCTTTGCCATGCCAACTACTGTAAAAGCCATTTAATGTCATTGCGTATTGTTCTGCTTGCTCAAAATTGTAGGCTTTAACTGTGCATAGATACGGGTTAGTATGCGCACCGCCGAAATCAAGGTTATCGTCATAGCCGTATACAATAAAGTATCTATCTTTCATATTTCAAAGTACTCCTTTGCCGTTGCGTCAATCGTTTCTGTATCTACGATATACATTCCTACCTGATAGCCTTGAAACGCTTTTGCTTTCAACTTTTCCGCAAACTCTTTGACGGCTTGTTTCCTATGCTCGTCTATCGTTGCCATAGTATTCATTTCCTTGACCGTATCAACGCTTAACAAAACTCTCGACAATTTATCTTTCAGCGACTCGTTTTCCGCTTGTAGGTCGCTTATAGTTTGACAGAGTTCCATATTTCGATTTTTCAGTGCTTCAATCGAAAATCGATTGTTCATGTCACGTAGGGCAAGTTCATCATAATACTCACAGAATTTTTCCAAAGTTTGGGACAGCTGTTCTTTATCCTGTCCCACTTCCTCACCTATGGACATTCGGCAAGGGTTACTTATATCATTTCCTCGGTACATCATGAGGTCAGTATTGGCTATGCCGTAAATTTCAGCAATAACAGAGAATAGCGTCCGATTATTTTCTTCGGCGATTTTTTTAACTTCTTCAATTTGTTTGTCATTAAAGAGTTCAAACATTATTCTCATTTTCGATTCAACGGTAAATTTTTTCATTGCCTGCGCTCCTACCATTCAATGGTTTGATAAACTGCTCGGCTTCGGGCAATTTTGTACCCAAGCTTTCGCATTTTTGCCAGTGTTTCCTTTTGATATACAAAATCGTATTGCCCTACGGCAATTACCCTACTTCCGAGTTTAGCTCTGGCTCGTATTGCGTTACATAGATGTTCCACGTTCTCTTGTACTGTTTTGTCCTTGTCGGGCATTAGGTCTCTTGCTTGTTTTGCTGTTAGCATTTTTTCCTCCGTTAGCACTAATACACGACCGTGTACCAAAGTTCAACAGTATCGCCCCAATTGATTTCTCCTCTTTGTGGCACTACTGTATTTACTTTTAAGTCGCAAAGCTCGTAACCCGACTTAGTTAACCATTCGTTAATTGTTTGCTCGATTTGTTCCGTGGAGCTAAGTCTATTTTCGCTCGCTTACAAGCTTCTTGTTTCATTTCATTTTCGTCGGCAGTGTAGGTAAAATTTGTCACTTCAAACTTGAATACTTTTACTTTTTTCATTTTCATCACTCCCCGTTTAGTTTTCTTGAAGAATTTTATCAATTGATTTTTTGTAAAACTCTAAAATTGCTTTAATTTTGTTTATGCAAGCTTCCCACCCATCGGCGGTATATTCAAAGTTGTAAGCGTATTTATTACCTGCAAGCTCGAAACAAAAGCCTTTTCTTTCGTGTCGCCGATTGCGCACAATGAATATACCGTTTATAAGTTCGGCATAAGCGTCGTGGGAAATAACAATTTTGAGGTTTAATCTTTCACCAAATTTAGCTTCGCCATCGTCATTTACTCCGTTATACCGAGTCTGCGTAAAAACGCAGTAGCCTTTTTCAATTTCCTCGAAAGTCGGAAACAAACCGTTCATTTTCTTTCCTCCAACTCTTTAACGTAACACCAACTTTGTGGCGGACGGGTTAAATTATTTGTGCATATTCCCCCGTAATCGTTATCTGCAAGGCAATCGCAACTCAAACAATCGCCTTCTTCTGTGGTCGGGCAAGGTTTATAAAACTCACGCAATTCTTTCGGCTTGTCGTAGATTTTCAACTGCGAGATGTTCCAACCGTAAAGGGGTTTGCCTTTGCCATAGTCTACAAATTGTTCTGCTGTCAACGCAGTTTCATTAAACTCTTTTTCTGATATTTCATATCCAAATTCATAGTTACGGGGATATTTACTAATTTTATCGCAAATAAACTCACCGATTACCTTACCGTTGCCAATTTCACAACCCACGGGAATTGCTGATTTGTAATTTATTGCATATGTAAGACTTGCACCTTGTTCATTGACAAGCAAGCAGTCGTGAACATTTGACGATGTACAATAAAGAAGAACCTTAAACGGCGTAGGTATTGACGGCTTTGTTTTTCGAACCTCGATTGATTTCTCGTATATCGGTTTTCCGTTCTCGTCCTTGCCGACTTCGTGACAGATTTTTTCGCACCATTTCGGGCGAGTGCTTAACAAAACTGATTTCATTTCGTCACGTCCTCCTTATGTTCTTGTTCAAGCCATTTAAGCCGTCCGTCACGACAGGTCGGTTGCTCGCGACATTTTTTTAGGTCGCTTTGTCCTACGCAATACTCGCAGGGAGACCACGTCATCAGCATCCGTGTAAATTCTTCGTCGGTCAGCGTTTGCACCCATTCTCTATTTGTCATTGCGCACCCCTTGTTCGTACAAAATTGTGTACCACAACACGACCGTATTCGTACCACTTCCCGTGCGATATCGGACGTCAACAGTCGTTACCTTTATATCGAGAATTTGATATTCGTTACTATCTGCCCAATCATTGATTGCTTTTTCAACCTCCTTCGCTGACCATACTTCGCTTGCGGCTTCTTGAAAATATTGACTGCGGATTTCGTCGATGGTACCACCTGCTGTTGTCCAATTGGTTACAGTGAATTTGAAAACTTTTACTTTTCTCATAGTTCCACCTTTGCCCTTGTAACGTCCCCATATACCGCTTGCGCTACTTGTGTATACTCGTCAAGATTGTCTACTGCACTCGCCAAGTCCAACAACTGCAATTCCGCAATTCGGAACTCTGCTGCCGATAAATTGCCCGACATATATCGGGACACATTGCTGTTGCTTTTGATTATCAGGCGTTTTGCTATTTCGCTCAATTTCATTCTTCTACCTCCTCGTCACCGTGATTCAGCAAATATTTGAAAATTCGCACGCAGCAATATTCATTGCACTTTCCACTATCAAAAATGCAAGGACTACAATTCGGGAGTGCGTCAATATAGTCAGCCAATCCTCTATCGTCCAGTTTCTCAACTTTTGCGATTTCTTCTTTTAGTCGCTGTATTACATTGTGTCTTAATTGTTCTCTTTTTGTCATTTTTCCAACTCCTTCAATGCTTTTTCGACGGCTTCTTTGGTGAAAAACACATTTCTGCCCCAACTATCGCTATATATTAAACCAAGGTTATAAGGCGGTTCAACTTGATGTGTATCAAAAATAACCTGTTTTGAGGTTATAGTTATTCTATCGACGATATAAGGCTCAATAGGCTTTCCCCCAAACCTGTAATTTACAAAATACACCGTATCGCCCACCTTACAAGGAAGAAACACCAGCTTTTCGTTTTCGATTGCGTTTTCTAACTCGTATAGACGATCGTACACTCTTATCGGCAACTGACAACTAAAGCCAAGGTCATTTGTCAACCGCTTATAATCTTTATTTGTCATATGTGACCTCTCTTTTGTTTTTTTTGCACCAACCCAAAAATTCAATTACGCAAGTGCCTGGACAATTGCGACAACGTCCTTCCTCAATTTCCCTTATTGCATTCTTTAAGGCTTCGTTTACTTCTTCCATGCTTGGTTGCAGAAGTCCGATTTCAAATAACACCTGTCGAATATGAAGCCAAAACGCCCTTACACCTAATCCGGTTGGATTAGTTTTAAGTTCTCTTAAATCCCCATTGTAAATTTTTTTCCATGTCGCCATTGCTTCTGAAAACTCCTCACATGCGAAACAATCTTTCCCACAGTATTTGCCACAAGCCTCCCATACATATTCAGCATGCACTTTCTCAATGTCCGTCAGATGTTCGAGATTCTTATTTATCATTTTCCCGACACCTCTTAAATGCAGCCGTAAGGCTTTCGGTAATTTCCGTTGACTTTTCAATACATTGAGACAACTGCGACAGGGCTTCACTCGGATCGGCAACTGCGACTTTTCTGTACCCTGCGTTGTATATCACCCGTGCCAAATCCAACTGTCCTTTCCAGCACGCGCTTCGGTCGCACGGTTGTGTTTCTTCTGTCAGTTTCTTACAGTAGTCGCACATCACTTCTGCAAGATTTTTTATTTCTTCCTCTTTTTCCGTCGGGTCGTCCAGTTGAGTTGCTGCATTAGCGAAAATGTCGGCAAATTCTTTTACAAATTCTTTGTAAACCTTAAAAGATTTCAAATCTTTTGTTTCTTTGTAGTCACACTCTTCGTTAAACAAGGCGGCTACGATTGCAAGTCCTTGCGCAGCCTCTTCCGGACGTGATTTTCTGTTTCTTTCTGACGCCCAGTCCTTGATAATTCCAAACGCAATTTGAGTTTCTTTTTGCATGTTTTTATTACACCTCCTTTTAAGTTCTGGTTGCTTTACCATTCCACTACTTCGTCGATTACATCGGCTTGTTCGCGGCTCGTCATTTTCAAGTAAATTCTTGTTATATCCAAACTGCTGTGTCCGAGTAAGTCCGCAAGCAACGAGATGTCACAACGATGTTTCAAAAATTCCTTTGCGAAGAAGTGACGAAACCCGTGTGCGTGCATTACTTCTTCGTCCATTCCCAACTTCTTACCAAGTGTTTGCAATTTCTTTTGAAACGCTCTTTGAAAAATCTGCGTATTACGGAAACTTCCGCAATCGCGCGTGTTTTGTTCATACGCACCTGTTTGTTCGCCCTGTTTTTTACGCCAATAACGCAACACATATCCGCTGTCGCCGCCGTCGAGTTTCGATAAAAAATCAAGCAGTTCTTCTTTTGCTCTTTTCGGGAAGTATATGCGGCGTTTCTTTGCGCCTTTGCCCAACACGTCTATGTATCCGTGCTTGATATGTTCCACCTTGACTTGTAGTAATTCGCAAAAACGCACGCCTGTCGTTCCCATTATGCGTATGCCGAGATACAAATTCGGGTCTTTCGCTTTCTTCGCTTCTTCAACAAGGAAGTCGTAGTCTGCTCGGCTGATTACATTTTCAACGTATTGTTTCGGCTGTATCGATAATCTCGGCACTTGCAACTTCAAAATAAACTTATTGTTGTACTTTTCCGAAAGAAACCTTGTGTAAATGCTCAATGCGTTGAGCCTGTTGTTGATTGTGGACGGGGCTTTGTCGTTGTCCAGCATATCTCGCTTGTATGCTTTCAAGTTTTGTATGGACAAATATCCGTTCATTCCGATAAATGCACTACGACAACTTTCTACCGTGCTATGAATGCTATGTTTTGTCCGTTTCTTTCCTCGGTTGCTCTCTGTATGCTCTACCCAATCTTCAAATTCTTCGGATTCAAACATAAATTCGATATCTTCGTTATCGAACATGTCAAACAAGGTCGCTTGACTATGATTAAACTCTTCCGTATCTGTCATACGAAATTCTCCTCAAAATACTTCGTTGCCCCAACAATCCCACCCTGAGCGGTGATTGCGTGCATATAACTCAAGTTTTTCTGCCGACGGATACAATCTTTCGATTATTTCGTAGGCAACTTGAGGTTTTTTGCTGTGTTTCGTTACTTTCTCGGTAAATACGCTATGGATTTTGCCTCTTTCCGCTTTTGCGACGGGAAGCAGTTTACCCCTGTACATATAAAGCAGGTACTCATGTCCGTAGCGGATAGTGAATGCCGCAGGAATACCTGTGACTTTGTTCCAAATGAGCCGAGCGTGCAGTTTGTATCCCAGTTCTTCGGCGAGGCGTTGTGCCTCAAACAAGTATTTGTCTATCGTCCACAGAAAAAGCACGCTGTTTTCTTCGCATAGGCTCGAAGCCTGCCGAAGATGTTCCTTGATTTCGTCCATTCCGATTGTCTGATAGTCCAACTCTTTGCCACTACTGTTCGGTCTGACCGACTTTCGCCCACCTCGGCGTTGTTTCCAAGGTGGGTCAACGTAGAGGACGGAATATCTTTTGTCTGTTTCGTAAATGTCGATTTTCATTAGTCACCCTCGTCGTCGTAGTCGAGCCGCCCTTCTGCTCGCCACCGTGAGCAATCTTCTTTCGACAAAAGACGATCGGCAAAGTATTCGCAGATTTCGTCTTTGTCGCAGTTCGCAATAATGCCTGCATAATCGTCCTCGTCGAAAAACGACAAGTACTTCGCTACACCTTCCTGCACGCGCTTTTTCAATTCCTCACATTCCTTCGGCGTTAGTTTGTGACGGGTTTCCGCAAACCCATAGTACCAAGCGTCATGCGCAAGATATTCGCGTATTTCGTCAGACGACAAATCAAATTCCTGCGGCTCCGTTGTTTCAAAGTTGTAAATTATCTTCATTCGTTCCCTCTTTTAGTCAAAAATACTTGTTTGTCTGTAGGTTTTCACCGTTGCACCTGCGAGGCACGCCTTAATCAAATGCACGATCACCTCAACCGTCCAACCATTGCCCAAGCATTTGTATGCCTGCGTATTGCTTATGACAGAGAAGTCGTACCATTCGGGCACCGTTTGCAATCGAGCACACTCTCTGACAGTAAATTTTCGTATTATGTAATAGCCGTCGAGTAGTTTTATCGGGTAGGATTTCGCTTTTATCGTGATTTTCCCGTCGGCGACTTCAAAAACGTCGTAAATTTTCCCGTCGGCACCACTTCGAGCCTTCGTCGGCTTACCGTTTTCGTCAAATTCTGTCGGTTCTGCCCACGGCAGTTTTGTCGGGATTGCGTATAGTCCAGTTTTGCCCCCGGCACCACCACCACCACTGTTTTGAACTACCGATTTTCCGTAGATACTGTACACTCTGAACGCCTGACTTCGCGAAAGTGTTCCGTTCGGTCTCGGCATTGCACCAACTTGAATGGGTTCGGCTATTCCCGTTGCCCCCATTCCGTCGATGTCTAAAAAAATTACTTTCATTTTTGCGTTTCCTCGCCGTCAAAGATAGAAGCATTGGCATATTGAGGCTTTTTGCACCAGCGCGGACAACTCATATAAACCAATTCTGAATCGTCCTCTATCCAACCTACACAGTAGCCGTCACCGCACCCGTATTTGTACAAAGTCGGTGCATTCGGTGCCCGTTGAATTTTCATTTTGTTAAGTCGTCCGCAGTCAGTGCAATTCATTTTTACCTCAATCAGAATAAATATTCGTCCTCGCCGTTCCTCTGCTTTTTTTCCTCAACCGCCGCTTGAATACTTTCGGCGGCTTTCAAATTTTTTGCCAACAGTTTTATCAACCGCCCGGTCGGCACAATTTGTTCGGCTCTTATCTCTCTCACCTTTACGATTTCGCCCGTTGCTTGGTTCTCAAAATTGTATTCTGAGACGACACCGGCAAACGCCACCATTTCGCCGTGCTTCAACGATTGTGCCAGTGCAAACATGTTCGAGCCGGTAACATCGTAAATAACCACCTTTGCGCAGTGCTTCAAAATTTGCCCCGACTCGTCTTTTCGCTCTCGTGCATATTCAATAACCAAGTCGCATTTTGTAAACTTTGCGTTTTCGACTACTTTCGGCAACACCGCAACACGTCCGCACCCGATTACCGCCCACGTGCCGTCCGCCATTTTTTGCGACTGAATCATTTTTCCTCAGACACCGTGTAATCCTCGGGCGAAACTGTCGTCGTCGTTTCCTCAAAGAAATCGTCAACTGCGCTTCCGTCACTTTCGGTTCTGTCCTCATCCAAAACCTCGTTGTCTTTCTCGTAGGCATTCTGCATTGCGATACTCATAATGCCCCATTTGCTGATTATCTGACGAAGCATTGTTTTCTTTGCCATGGCGTCGAACTCTTTGTACCAAAACGAACTGTATTTCCACTTTTCGTCCTCGGGCACCTTGCCTGCTTCGTAATCGGCAAACGACATTTTCTTTCCCTTGACACCGTTCTTCGAGAAAGCCGCCGAGTACTGATCTGCGTGGTCTACCATCTTGTTTTTGCTCCAGTACAAAATCTTTTGGAAGCCGTTTATGTACTCAAAGTACGCCATGTACCCGACCACGGGTTTAGCACTTCTTTCGTCGTCGTTCTCAATGAACTTGAAACGAGGCTTACCTGTTTCAGGGTCGCGTCCCAAGTACTCGCCTTCGCGGACTTCGATTGAGTCGATGTCTTTGTAGTAGCCACTGCGCATTGCAAGTTGAATGTATCCTTTATAGCCGAGGACAAACACCGCGCGTTTTTGATTTTGCTTTTTGTCATTGAATGGTACGAGGTAGCACAGCCCGAGAGACGGGGACACGCTCAAACTCAACGACTGCGCCAAAAGCGCACCGCTCAGAAGCGAGTTTTTGTCACAGTCCTGAAGTTCGGAGTTAACGCTTGCCGCCGAAGTAAGGTCGGCAACAAACCTTTGCGCCAGTTTCGGATCGCCCAGCGTGCTGTTTATCATTTTGCGAACGCCTTCCGTTGCAAGATATTTGCTTACGGTCATTTTCGTCGTGCTTGCCGCCGACGATTGAAGTGTGTTTTTAACTTCTGCCATTGTTGTTTCCTCCTATTCGTTTGTCGGCACTCTGCCGTATTTGATTTGGCAACTTACAAGGAACTCTCGCAGTTTTTTCAACTGCTCTGAAGTAGCCCAAATTCTGAAGTCCACGATCTTAACTGCGTCCTCGGTTTGCCTGTTGTTCGTTTCTGCGTCGCTCGGGACGGGCTTTTCGGGCACGGTGGCTTCTGACGGCTCGGGTCGGCTACTTGACTGGGCGGCAACTTTCGCGGCTTCTAATGCCTTTTGACGGGCTTGCAGGTCTATGTTGTGTTTTACAACATCGCCCAAAGCATAGCCTCTTTCGTAGTAAGCCAGCAATTCGACTTCAAACGGGCTTCCAAGCGACTTTATGGTTTCAACGTCGCTCTTGATTGAATCGGCGATTTCGTCAATCGATTTCTTTACGTTTTCTGACGACATTCCTTTGTTGAGCCAACGCTTGTCGGCAATCTGTTCCCACTTGCGTTCCGTTATGCCTTTGCTTGTCCAGTACTCTTTGTACTCGCTTTCTTTCTTCTGCTTGATTTCGTTCTCGGCAACCGTAATCTGATTCCACAGATTGTCTCGTGCCGTCTGCAAAGTGTTGATTACCTTTTTGATTTCCGCCTCAAACACGTCGTATGGCTGCGTATAGAGTTTCTTCACTTCCTTGCGCTTGGCGTCAACCTGCTCTTTGATTTTGTTCAGCGTTGCGCACCGTGTGCGCGCCTGCTCAAAGTCCTCTTCCGTCGTCAGTACCAGCGAACGGTCGAGTTCCGTGCGTTCCTGCGCCCATGCCTGAAGGTTTTTGCAGTTTGAAATTATCTCGGGAAGATTTTTTGTAAAGTCCTCAACTACAAATTCAATCTTCTGCGGCATTTTCTTTTGCGCCACTTCCAGTTCGGCAAGTGCGCTTTCCATTGTTGTTGTACACATTTGTTGCGTCCTCCTATAACGTTAGTCCGAGCGCAGGTTTCGTCCGCTCGGTGACGTGCTTCCAAAATCTTTTTGCCTCGGAAACTATGTAGGCAATATTCTCTTCGTTTCGGGATATGTCGTAATGTCGTATTTCCGATGTCCCGTCGTTGAAAATCAGTTGTGCCGTCAGCACGGCAAATTTGCGGTTTGTCACGTAAAGTTGCTGAGTGACCTGACAAAAATACTTCTGAGGAATTTGCTGAAACCACTCGTTCAAATCTTCCTTGCGAAGAACCCACGCCGTTTTGCATTCCCACACGCCCTGTTCCCCGTCAGACTTCCGTTTCAACTCGCCGTCCAATGTCGCCGTCATAAAAGGCGTTTCGTCGTTGCTGTACACTCTGTACGGGTGATACTCAACTTCGTATGTGTCGGCAAACTGCGCCGCAAACAGCCCACGCAGATACTGCTCTGCTTCCGTCCCGTATTTCACTCGCGCGTTTTGAGATAAATCCTTAGGCTTGCTTTCGCCCACCTTTTGCGCCCACAATTCTTGCTCGTTGCAAAATCCACATCCGATTACGCTCGCCACTTCGCTTGCGCCCAAACTATTGTGCCGTCCTGTAAGCCACGCTTCGTGGTTGGGGTAGTCCGTGAATGTTATCATTTACCCTCTGCCTCATAAATTCGGTAGCGTGCTACGCGTGTTTTCGTTTGGTCGGCGTTTGTGACTTCAATCATTTCACGCTTTACTATGTATCCGCGCCTCTTGATGTCGTTTATCCTACTCGCCAGTCGGTAGCAACCGAAGCGTATTGCCTCGCGCTGTGTAATCGACCCGTATGCTTTGACGTAGCCAAGTATTTTGTCGATTTGCGAATATGTTCTGTTCTCTTCCATTACCTCGTCCTCCTCTTGTGACACTGAATTAAAGTTTTTTGATATGCTTCGGTAAACGCCCTGCTTGGTATCTTGCTTTTCCGTTCCTCGTAATCTCGCTTCCATTCGCCGTAGCCGTACTCGCCTCTCGCCGTCTTGGGACATTTAGAGTGGCACCCGGGCGTTCGTTCCGTGCAACCCATACACGGTGTTTGCGTTAATGCTTCACTCATACTCTTGCTCCTCCAAGTAAACTTTCTTTATCCTGTACTTGCTTCGCTGTCCGCACAACGTCACAACCAAATCCCTGCTCTCTCTTACGGCGAAACACACTTCCCTGTAGCACTTGCCTGTCCACTTAGCCACGTCTCGCAAGGTGTCGCATTGAGCAACCGGCAATTCCAAACGGTCTGCCGTCGTAATCAGATATACATACTCATCCCGTTTCATTGGTCGTTTCCTCCTCGCTAAATTTTTGTATCGACGCCCATATATACTTTGGCATATTGTCTATTTCGTCTAAATTCCAAAGTCCGTTGAATATACGGACGAATTTATCTTCGGTTAGTGACAGCAAATCTTTTTCGTTTCTCTTCGTCTTTGGTGAAATCAAAACTTTCACATACTCGTCAAATAGAGCCTTGCGCTCAGGCAAACAACTTTCTATGTGCTCACGACATTTATCGAGGTTGCAATTCGTTTTCAGAAACCCTAAAAACTCTTCTCGTGCGCACGCCTGCGTTTTTAATAACCCATTTACATTTGGGTTATCTTCAACATCAAGTAATCTATCAAACTGTTGTAAAGACTTATCTCGTTTATAATTACTTACTTTATATAGAGTCTTTCTCTCTATCAATATCTTAGGGTCAATGGCGGTTCCAGTATCGTTAATACTGGTTCCATTGTTTGCAATGTCGGTTCCATTATTGTTTGATTGTGGTTCCGCCATTGCACAATGTTGGTTCCGTGATTGCTCAATGGTGGTTCCAGTATCAAGCGATGTCGGCACCCACACCGTTAATCCCTTGCAAGAAACGCCCTCTTCTGCGTTCTGCGTGTATGCCCCGTTGGTTTTTACGAACAAACTGTTGTATTCGTCTACGTACACGGTCGGCGTATACCTGTCCAGTTTGCGAATATTGTGCATTCGCCAGTGCTTAATCAGCACCACTCCGTGTTCAAACTGTAACAGGTAACGACGCGTAAGCAAAATCTGTAAATCGTCGTCGGAAGCATTACTCATTCGGGCAATTGTACGGGGGTTCTTAACAAAGCCGTCGTCGTCGGCTGCGAACATCAGTTGCAGATACAAACCTTGGGCGGAAGCAGGCATTGTGATAAATTCGTCGGCGTTTACAATTGCGTCTGTGAGTAATCTTCTTCCCATGCCTTGTTCACCTCCACTATGCCCATTTCTTCGTCAACGACCACCAAAAACCTGTTTGCCAGTAGTTCGTCAACCGAGGCAGGGTCGGCGCAGATTGCCTTTGCGATTGCTCGCGGACGATTCGTGCGCCCCTTGCTGTCGCTTCGAGCGTTGATTTGCAAATAAGCGGCTTGTGCGTCACGGCTCATAAGCATAAAGGTTTCGCTCGTCACGATATCAAGTAGTAACGTTACTTTCGTTTTCTTCATTGCTGTCCTCCAAGAAACTCTTAAATTTTTCGTATGCCTTTAACTTGTTTTTGTTCGGATCGCCCTCGATGTCGAACCTCAGATACTTCGCAAACAAGTGGCGAACATCGCGCCGGGCGTTTTCGTATCCGCGCTGCAAGCCTTGCCTGTAGCCTTTCTGTTCTTTTGTGTAAATTATTTCTTTGCCTGCGCCCTGACTGCCGTAGGTTTTGTTATACGCTTGCTTGCCTTGGCGCATGTAGTAGACTATATAGTAGGTTTCGTAGTCGTTCAGCAAACTCTCTTCGCACGTCCGCAGAATTTGGAAAGTCCAGCCATGCGGATTTTGCAACGATTTGAACCCCCTTTTATGCAGAGACTTATCCAAACGGTCGTAGCCGTTGTAGTGCCCCACTTGCCTTTCGTAAACGTTCTTCGCTTGTCCCACGTAAAACCACGTGATACCATTCTCGTCCGTCCGTTCCCACAGATATATGCCGCTCATTCGGGCTTCCTTGGTCGGCAGGATTACGGCAGACAATGCCGCTTCAGCGTCCTCGCGCTTTTTGACCCAGTCGGGTATCTTTCCCATACGCCACCTCTGCTTTAATACGGAATATCGTCCGAATCCTCAGGGTGAACTGCAGCAGGGTCGAAATCGACCGTACCGCGCTTACCTTCGCCCTCGCTTTGGCGACTTGGCGACAGAAACTCAACGCGGTCGCCACGTACCTCAAAAAACAATTTGCTTACGCCGTCGATTTTCACTACGCTAAGTGACGGGGCACCCTCAATCAGTACCTTGCTACCTTTGACGAGGTGTTTCATGCACGCCTCTGCCTGCTTATCCCACGTTGTGACCGGGACAAACTGTGCCTTTTTGCTTCCGTCGTTTTTGTACACGTCAACTGCCACGGAAAACTTAGCAAACTTGTGCCCCGACTTTTCTGCAATTGTCGGCGTGTCCACGAGGTTGCCTGTGAAAAAATATCTGTTCATTACGTCCTCCTAAATCTGAAACGGGATATTCCGTCCGTTTTTGTCTGTAAAAAGCACCTTTGCTTCGGCGGTGCCACCGATTGCCTTAAAAGCCACGCTCTTAAGTTTCCAGCCCTGCTCCCTTGCCAATTCGGCAAGCGTGCGTAACTTGTCTGTTGTCTGCGCTATCGTGCTCATTGCTGTCCCTCCTGCGGTCTCATGTATCGTTGATTGTTTGGGTCAAGGTTAAAGAACTCTAAATAGTCCTGCACGTGAAGTTTGCCCTGCATGTCGAACCTCAACGTCCCGTCCATGCGCTTCTTGAATTTGATTTCGTTCATCAATTGCGCCGCCGCAGAGTAACTACACGACATTACAGCAGCCAACTCGTTGATTGTCATTACGTCCTTGGAAAAAATCTCTTCTCTCCGTGCGTAGTCCATCTTTATTGGTTCAGGTGTCATTTTGTTTTTTCTCCCTCTCTAAATTTGCAGAGTATCTTTTTAAGATACCTACACGGCAAAAAAAATGAGCACTACTTCCTCAGGCGTCAAATTATAACGTTCTTTTATAATTTTGATTTCGCCTTGCGTGAACTCTTTCCCATTAGTAGCGTTTTTTTTGGCTGAAATTGATTGTGGGGACAGATTTAATGCTTCAGCCAAGGCTTTGTTGGTATCTCCAAACAATTTCATTTTACTCTCCAAAAGACGTTTATTCATTCGTTCACCTCCTTTGAGTATCGATTTAAGATACTACGATTTTACCACTCTCGCAGTATCTTGTCAAGATATTTTTCAAAAAAAGTTTCCAAAATTTTAACTTTTTTTGTCAAAAGGCTTGTTTTTTTTTCACAACTATGTTAATATGTCTGCGAAAGGTAGGTTAGTTAAATATTATGAATATGGGACAAAGAATTTACGAATTGAGGACGGCGAAAGGTATTTCGCAAGAAGAATTGGGTAAAGTCATTGGAGTCCAAAAAGCAGCCATAAATAAATACGAAAGTGGACTTGTTGAAAATATGAAGAGAAGTTCTATTCAGAAAATGGCAACCTACTTTGGAGTATCCCCGTCGTATTTAATGTGCTTTACAGACGACCCGACGCCGAACGCTCAACGACAATCTACGGAAAACGAAATAATAAACCTCGTTCAAACAATGTCCGAGGACGAAAAACAAATGTTGTTAAAAATTATTAAAGGAATTAAAGGTTAACTTATGGTCATTGCTTTTGTTATAATTGCAATTTTCATTGTAATAGGCATTGTAATCGGATTGTTGAGAAAGCCCCCTTTGGAAAAAGAGGACGACGAACTTTCCAAACAACTTCGCGAACGCTATCGTCGCCTGCCACCTGAAGCGCACAAAGGAATGACTGAGGACGAGTACGTTAAATATTACTACAACTATAACGCACCCGACACCCCGTACATAAAGGAAAATATTGAGCCTACTTTGATAGATTGCCCTGCCTGCGGACACAAAGTTTCAAGTGAGGCACCGAATTGCCCTCAGTGCGGACACCCTATCGCCTCGAAACGTTGCCCACGTTGCGGCAGTAAGAATGTCGAAATAATAACCGGCGCAGATAAAGCGGTATCCATAGCCGTTTGGGGCGTTTTTTCTGCCAACAAAGTTATCAACCATTACAAATGTAAAGATTGTGGACAAAAATTTTAAGCACCCACTATTTTCTTAGCCTTATTAAGTACTACCTGTAACTGTTCGTCAGTCAACCCAGCCAACTCTTTCAAGATTTCAATAGTTGTGTTATTCACGTTTTTTCCCCCTCGAAGGTTTTCTTTCAAGGGGGATTTTACTACACTGACAACGCCAAATCAAGCCTCAAATGTGCGACTTTGACGGGTCAAATATAATATCAAGAGGAGTCTCATAAATGAGCCTAAGCGAAAAACTACAAAAATTGAAGTCCCAGCAACAAATGTCAATCCAAACGATTTCCGATAAAAGCGGCATTCCCATAGGAACGGTCAAACGTATATTCTCAGGCAAGACCACCGACCCGGGATACGCCACTGTTTGCTGCATTCTTGCCGCCATGGACACGGGTTCCGAAACCGCCGCCGAACTCTACAAAGATGTTTCCACCGAAACCGCAGGCTCTCCCCCAGCGGACGATTCGCGCCTTATTGACCTTTACGAACGCACTATCGAAACTAAAAACAAATGGATTCGCGTTTTGCTAATTCTATGCCTTATTTTTGTCTCGATTTTTATTTTTATCCTAATTTGGGACATCTGTAATCCCCATATTGGCTTTTTCAGACTTTCACAGGAGATTTTCCCCAATGCCCTACTATATATCGTCAACCAACTACACCATTTCTGAGTCAACTTACAAAACAAAAGGCAAAGTATTTAACACGTCAATCAGGGTTATGCGACTGGACGGGACAATTATTCAGAAGCGTTTCAAAGGATATCCGTCCAAAGCAGCACTAAAGCAAGCCGTCGGCGCATTTATCACCGAGGAATGTGAAGTTATTTCTCGCGCCGCAATGCGGAACCGCGCCGACGAAGCGAAGAAGGTTGCCACCGCGCCGCTGAAAGATTATATCGCTCTCTATATGACTTCGCTCACCAATCAAAACAAGCAAGCCACGGTCTACGATAAATCCCGAATTTACAAAACCTACATTATTCCCACCCTCGGGGATATTCCTGCCGACGCCTTGACAAAAGAAACCCTGTATAATTGGCAGGACGGAATATGGAATGCCACCAACTCAAAGGGCGAGCCACTGTCCCACAAATACCTCGTGAAAATCAAGTCGTATTTCGCCGCATTCCTTTCGTGGCTCGAAACTCGCTATTCGTTCCCGAATCACTTGCCTGAGGTGCCAACCCCCAAACGCCGCGCCCCTAAAACTCAAATGAAATTTTGGACACGCGAACAATTTGACGCCTTTCTCACCGCCGTTGACAACCCGATGTACGCCGCCCTCTTTGCAACCCTCTTTTTCACCGGTCGCCGCCGTGGCGAAGTCCTTGCCCTTACCCCGGAAGATGTATCACCCTCGGAAATCACATTTTCAAAATCTTTTAACCGTTACACGACCGACGGCTCTCGCTACACAATCAACTCCACCAAGGCGGAAAAAATCTATAAGTCCCCCGTCTGCGCCCCTCTCGCAAAAACCCTCGCAGCCTACACGCCCCAGTCCCCGTTTTTCTTTGGTGGCGACGACCCCGTTCCCCCGACAACTCTGCAGCGCGCCTTTGACCGCTATACCACCGCCGCCCACTTGCCCCCTATCCGCATTCACGACCTCCGCCACAGTTTCGTCTCAATGATTGTCCACCTCGGTGCCAACCTCGCCGTAGTCGCCGACCTCATTGGCGACACCTTAGAGCAAGTCACTAAGACCTACGCCCACCTCTACGAATCCGACAAACGCGCCATTATCGAAGCCATTAAATAAACATAGCCGTCTCCCACCTCGGGAAACGGCTCTCTTTTTGCCACCAGTCACAAATCGGTCACAAAAATTTGGTCACAAATTTGGTCACAAAACGTGTGGAACTGGTACAAATACGCGTAACTCTTATAGCATTTAGATATAAAGAAAGGCGCAAAATCAGGTGTTTTTGACCGATTCTGCGCCATGGAGCGGGAGACGGGATTCCACACACCACAACATCTTGTGCTATCGTTATATGATTTTTCACTATATATTGTAGTTTTTCTCGCTTGGTCACAAATCAGTCACATTTCGGAAACCTTGGTGGGAAAGAGCCGCTACGCGGTTGGCGGCGTTGGAATTACTTTTTTTCAATCGAAAACCCACCCCGGGCGCATTTATTGCTTTGTTTATTTTATAATTAAAATAACAAGCGCGAGCGCGTGCCGATTTTCTCCGTTTCCTTCCTATTTTCCGCGCCTTTTGCTGGTTAACGAGATTTTGCCGCCGGGGGCGTTGCCCCTTGGCAATGAACAGCCGCCGGAGGCAAAGTCCTTTACACTATACAACGAGAATATACAAGCATGATTTTGTAGTAAATACTATAACAGAGAAACACTAAATAAAGCAAGTAAAAACGGGGTAAAAAATAAATACTTAGAATAATATATAAATACTTGGAAAAAGGGGGAAGGGCTTTAATAACGGGCAAAGGCTTTGAAACGTTGGTAAATGCTATATAACGGAAGGAAAGGCTTTTAGTATTATATAAAGGCTTTTTATTATAATAAAACAAAAGCTTTTTGTATATTATAAAGGGCTTTGCGACGTTGTAAAGGCAAAAAAACAAAAAAAATAATCAAAGCCCACCACCGGCGAGCGGATCGGGGCGGTGGCAGGCGTTGCGCGAGGCTGTCAGGCTTCGGGCGGTGGCGTTTGGTTTTTCTTCGCGACGGGCTTTTGGCGTGGCGGTTCCGGGTTGCGCGGCAATAAACCGCCTTCTAACATTTTAATACACACGCGCCAAAATGCCGCCGGGCTTTCGTAGCCGTAACTTTGCAAAAGTTCCGTTTGTTTTGCGTGCTCTTCGGGTTTAATTGTGATTGCAAATGTTTTATAAAGTTTAGCATGATTTTTGCGATTATAGGCTAAACGCTGTTTGTATGCGGCTTGTTTGCGCTCTTCTTCGGTTGCATATTTGCGCGGCGGCATAGTTGCGCCTCCTTTTTGTATTTTTTTTTAATCTAACACAAAAAAAAACATTTGTAAATCAAATATAAATAAGTAAATTAA